>CEUZ01103792.1_pt1 | contig 20320 bp, 22 predicted proteins | sample 361511 | NCBI WGS metagenome assembly CEUZ01 (sample SAMEA2622822, study PRJEB7988) | marine metagenome | biome: marine biome (ENVO:00000447); feature: surface water layer (ENVO:00002042); material: "saline water (ENVO:00002010), including plankton (ENVO:xxxxxxxx)" | depth 5 m
CAAATTCTTGATAACTGGCTCAATACTGGGAAACTCTAACTTATCAAGCGGTGCTAAATTGTAAAAAGAAGTATCCACTAAATTCTCTTTGAACACTTGAAACCAATAATATTAATAATATATATAGGCATTGATATTTTTAACCAAAAAATTAACCTATTAGATGCTAATTAATAATGATATTATACTTAAAATGAGAACCTAAGCTATTATTTAAGAATTTTTCATTTTCCATCTAAGAACGAATACAGAAAAATTAATTTTTTATTCACGGGAATTTATCAAATAAAAATTCTTAGTAGTAATCCTCAAAAGAGGCTTGCTACAAATTTGCTAGCCGCCCCATTCACCTTCCATCACTACATTCTTGTATATCCCTTTTTCCCTTAACTGTCCATTTTTGTAAAATGTAACCCTCTTACCTTCCTGCTTTCTGTTCTCCATCCTACCTTTTTGGTACCCCGTTACCTTCCCCAAAAAAAGAACGTCAGTAAATATCTTGTAGAAAATACCATCATCCCGCTCCACTAAATCACCCGTAGTCTCACTCAAACTAGAAGTAGAGATAAGAGATAGAAGAAGTATCGGAAGTAGGAATAGTTTTTTCATTTTTTATGTGGGATGTTACAGGGTTTCAGGAAGCCAACAGATTGTATTGGAGTATATTTAATGACAACTTATTATAATTAAACGAATAAATGGAAGTTATTGTATCTTATTGGATGATAAATAGGGGGGGTCTCCATCAAATGATAAATCAAAAGGCATTTTTGGGATTCTTCTTTGTTTTACCTGCCATTATTTGATTCAATTTATTGCTACTTTAATTATTATTTTCCTTCGCATATGTAGTCAAGAATATATGAGCTTATACTGCCTGATATTATTGGCTTCCATTTTTCATTTTCATCAACTTTATAAATAATATCTCCCTCTCCCATATTTTTTGAATAACCAACAGCATTTATTACTCTCTCTACATTCTGGTCACAGTTATACTCAACTCTATTTTTATATGAAAGTAGCATTTTAACTACATATGGAATTTCTTCTGGTTCTTTCAAATCAGCCATAAGCCATATTTTTACTACATTACCAGACTGTTTGATAGTAGTAGTATCTATATAATAGATTATTTTCTTATCTTTTACTGTTGATATATATTCCCAATCTGCTATTACGTTATTACTTAGCAGTAATAATGCTGTAGTTATAAGCAAAGATTTCATTATTAGCAAATTCCAGTTTTTTCATAGACTACTACTTCCTACATACAAATTTGAAATGAGTTTCTCCTGCACTTTGAGGAACTATAGATGTCCATTCTCCAGGATCACTAAAGGTATGGATTTTTTCACCCTTGCCCATGTTATCAGTATATAAAACTTGATAAGTTGATCGACTCTTATTTTCTGTGCAATTAAATTCAGTGTGATCAATAATTGAGAGATTCATTATTCCATTCTTCAATTTCCGGCCAGTAATGAAATCACCAAGAATCCACATTTTTACATTATTGTTTGATTTTTTAATGATGTCTGGATTAATATAATAGAAAGTATCAATAGTTTTATTGATATAAACCCATTCTGCTTTCACACTATTATTTAAAGTAATCAGTATTAAGAATAATAATAGTCTCTTCATTCTTTATTTATCTCTCTTTGGTTTTTATATGGGCCTACATAATTACAGTAATTAATTTTATATTATGCTCATTTAGAGAATGTATCTTGTAATTTGATTAATGTTCTTTGTTTGTAGTATAGATTAGTGTGGATATAGATAGTAGCAATCAATGCTAGTTGTTCTGCTCAATCTAAAGCTTCTTTTATTTCTTCAAATTTTTCAGTAATAGCATGGACATTTGTATAACCTATCTCTTGAAGTGTTAAGGCTGCTAATGATGCGCGGCCACCACCTGCACAGTGAAGTAATATCAACGTGTCTGGATCAGGGCAAATGCTTGGTATTTTCATTTCGATTAAGCCACGAGGGATATTAATAGAATTTTTAAGCTTAGAAATGGCAGCCTCTTCAGGTTCTCTTACATCAATAATAGTATTTTCAGGGTTTTTACATAATGACATGGCAGAAGGTATATCCAGGCAATTTATCATTGTTTGTGCTTTGGCTACTAGTTCTCCGGCAGTTTTTATCATCATTATTCCTTTATTAGAATTTAAAATATTTTTGATATGAAATTTATCTTATATTATCTAGTCTACTACTTTGGTTAAGGGATAGATATTGAAAATAGAATCAAGTAGGTATTTATTTTATATCAATAGAATAAATTTAAAATAGTTCATCAGTAATTCTTTTCTAAAATATAATAATTTATATTGATATAATGGCTAAAAATTTCTAATGAAAATGAGATTTAGTGTATGAATACGCTTTTAGTATGTTTGGTTATTGGTATAGTTGATGGCGATACACTTACAGCGTTATGTAATGGTACAGAGCAAATAAAAATAAGGCTTGCAGAAATAGATGCTCCTGAGAAGAATCAATCATTTGGTTCTCGATCTAAGCAGTCTCTATTTGATATGTGCTTTCATAAGAAAGCAGTAATTAGACCGCTAGAAAAGGACTATTATGAACGAACTGTAGCAAAAATTTCTTGTGATGGATTAGATGTTAATAAAGAGCAAATAAAGCGTGGGATGGCATGGGTATATGATAAATATGTAAGAGATAAAAGCCTTTATTCTATTCAGGATAGGGCTCAGGTATCAAGAACAGGATTATGGGTTGAAGATAATCCAATTAAACCTTGGGAGTATCGTAGTGATATGAAGATTAGGAAGGCTTACAAAAAAATGAATTAAGAGTAAGTATATGAATTTATATAGAGACCTTAGATATTACAATTGAGGTTATTTGTTATCATTTCCCATATAAGGAAAAATGAATATAATAAACTGAATTTGTTTATAATTAGTTTTAAAAATATTAGCTTTATTTAAACTTGAATATGAACATAATATATAGTTATTTTTTATTGTAATCATTGGAAAAAATGCGAACAATTATTTTTCTTTTATTAAGTCTTATTAGTCTGCCAACTTTAGCTGGCCAAGGAGCTTTATTAGACTATGAGTTTCGTCGCCTTGCCTCATCTGAAAGTATTAATTTAAATAAGGCATATAAAGATAAAGTTATTCTAGTTGTAAACACTGCATCAAAATGTGGAAATACACCGCAATACGAGGATTTAGAAAAGCTCTATCAGGAATATTTTAATGAAGGGCTAGTTGTGCTTGGTTTTCCCTCTAATGATTTTTTTGGTCAAGAACCTGGAGCTGAAAAACAAATCCAAGAGTTTTGCCGATTAACTTATGGAGTTAAGTTTCCAATGTTTGAGAAAACTAAGGTTACAAAGAAGAATGCTCACCCATTTTATATTGCTTTAGCTGAAGCTGCTGGCACTTATCCGGTTTGGAATTTTCATAAGTATTTAATTGGAAGAGATGGAAAGCTGATTAATAGCTTTAGCCCTAGCACTAGACCCTATGCTGATGAATTGATCTCTGCAATAAGACATGCGCTGAAGCAATAAATATTGCATTCTATTTCTAATTATTAATCCTATCAAGTAAACTAATTTCCTGAGATTGCTATACTTTGAGCATTAGAAGATATAGATTTTATATGGCTAAATATCTGATTTTAGTTTTTTCGTTATTTCTTATTAGCTGTGCTAATTCTGATTGGCGTATTGCTGATCGTAGTAGCGCGAATATTGCACCACTTCCTTCGGAAATAAATGAAGCTGTTGTACATGTCTATGTTGCTCGTACTTTTAATTGGAAGAAGTATTTATCTGTACATTCTTGGGTTGCCTATAAGGAAAAAGGTGCAAAAGAATATATGGTCTATCATGTCCTGGGTTGGAGAGTTAGAGGTGGAGGCAATGCTATTATAGGCAAGAAAGACGTTCCAGATAGAAAATGGTATGGCAATATTCCTGAGTTAATTACAGATATTCGTGGTGCAAAAGCTGAAACTGCGATTCCTAAAATTAAAGCAGCTATTCAGTCTTATAAATATCCTAATTTTTATAGAATGTACCCGGGTCCTAACAGTAATTCATTTGTTTCTCATATTATTCGCAATGTGGATGAGATGCAGGTAGAGCTACCACCCAATGCTATAGGAAAAGATTGGCTAGATAATGGTAGTTTATTTTCTAAGTCAGAATCAGGTACCGGTGGCCAAATTTCAATATTTGGGTTACTAGGAATTACATTAGGCCTTGCTGAGGGTATAGAGGTCAATATATTGGGGCTGAGTTTTGGAGTTGACATCTTAAGGCCTGCTATTAAGCTCCCTGCTGTAGGTAGATTAGGCCTGAAGGATGCACCACTATCTTAAGATGTAAGAGGAATAAACTCTTTATGATGAAGTAAAACCAGTGACAATATCCAATTTAGTTGTCAATTTTAGTCCAGAAGTTTAACATGCTACTATTATATCAAGTTAAATCAACTAGATAAATCAAGTAGATAAATCAATGGAGGGCGGGATGACTAAGGAACTTATTGAAGATTATAGAATAGGGTGGAATTTTAAAAAAAATAATGGTGAATTTTCTATTAGAAAACAGGGGAAAACTAGATTCAATAAAGTAAATTTAGATACTTTTCAAGAGTTTATGATGGTGGCAACTATATTGAATGGTAAAAAGAAGGCTTTTTATGATTCTAAGTCAAAGGTAATAGGTACATTTGATTTCGAGTACTAAGGTTCATGGGACTCGCATAGGTTTTTTGGTGATTCTAATGTGGCTACATTCCTAAAATTCACTAAAATCCTATGTAATTATGTTACAAAATTATAGCTATTATTTTGAAATAATTGAGCCCTAATTTAGATCTAGGTTATGAGAAAAATAGAACTGATTATATTTATTTTCTTTGTTTTTCATTCAACAGCTTATACTCAGGACAGTCTTGAGACATCGTTTGATTGTACTGATGTACATATAGATTATTCTAATGATCCCTCTCTAACTAGAGGTGAGCGTATTCATAGTATGGATAAGTCCTTTACTAAAGCATTAAATAATTTTGAGTTATGTCAAGCAGAAAAAGAAAAATTAGAGTCTAATGATAATAGTGGTGGTAGTGCTAACTCAGCTGGTAGCTTTGAAGATGTCAGAGAAGAAAATTCTGTTGCCAGTCCAATTATTTCTGGAAAAGAATTTTCTTCTGCTACGGATAGCTTAGGGGAAGGGACAGAAAATAACCCAGCTGAGCATGCTATAAGTAGTAAGAGTCAGTATGGGGACAATTTTTCCGCTTCTAATGGAAAAATTCATGATGATATTCCATCAGTAGATAATGATAGTATGTTGGCAGCTCAAATACGTCATGCTGCTGAAAATGAAACCGACCCTATGAAAAAAACATTATTATGGAAAGAGTATAGAAAGTATAAAGGATTAGTTCAATAATAGAGAGAAATCATGTTTTTTAAGATAACTAATATCATCCTTATTCAGGCTGTTTGTATTCTTCAAATATTTTTATACACTGGATGTGCAACTAATAATACAAATCAGCCAACTATAGTTGGCCCTTCGTTATCATCATCCTATTTAAACGAGAAAGAATTTAATACAGATCAATTACTTCCAAAGATTGATGTCATAATCCCTGTTTTTGACCCCGGATTACCTGAAAATGGTGATTATGAAGATGAAAGCATATGGCCGGAGATACGTAGAGCAGAAGCTAATCGTTTTGCTTATAAACTTAAAGAAAAATTAGAAGAAACTGGTAAATTTGGAGCAGTACGCGTTACTCCGGATAGTACTGCTACTGGAGATTTGTACATACTTGGTAAGATTAAAGAGTCTAATGGTGAAGAAGTCCAGATAGATGTAGAGGTGATTGATATCAGTAACCGCAAATGGTTAGATGAGTCTTTTGATCATGAAGTATCCGATACATTCTATAAAAATTACAGAAATAAAGGAAAGGATCCTTATGACCCTCTGTTTGAGGAAGTAGCAATTAAAATTACCGAGAAACTTAGTGATCAAGAGCATAAAGAATTAGAAAATCTTCGTTATTTAGCAGATATTCGTTTTGGAGCTAATCTTTTAGATACTCAATTTATGCAATATATTAAAACAGAAAATGGTCAATTTAAATTAGTGGGAAAGCCAAGTGATCAGGATCCAATGTTTCGTCGTGTAAAAGCTATTAGGGTACGTGACCAACTCTTTATTGATGGCTTGCAAAATAATTATGCTTCTTTCTCCTCAAAAATGAATGATAGTTATTTGATGTGGCAAAATCAAAGTTTGCAAGAAATTAAGGCCAAACGATCTGCAAATCGTAAAGCGATAGGCCAAGCAATTGGCGGTGCTGCCCTTATAGGGCTCGGTGTTCTATCAGCTATAGCTGGTTCGGGTTCGCGTTCTTCTGCTACTCAGACGGCCTCGACACTTGGGTTGCTTGCAGGTGGGGTTGGGGGTGCAGTTCTAATTGGGAAAAGTCTAGAATCCAATGAGGAAGCAAATATGCATCGAGATACCCTGAATGAATTGGGCCAGTCTGTTGATATGGAACTAGCTCCTAAGGTCATTGAATTTGATAAGAATAGTGTTGAGCTTACTGGTAATGTAAAGGAGCAATTCAAGCAGTGGCGTAATTTCTTGCAAAGAATATATTTAGAAGAAGGTACTCCAGATCTTACATTATAGTTATTTAAAATAACGTGCTTGAAAAAAAACTTGGGAATGCGCGACAGCGTCATGTTAGATTAATAGAAAAAACAATAATAGGATTATTTCTGGTTATTGTTGTTAGTATTCTTCTATTAGAAAATATCCCATATCATAAATTTACTGAGTTAAATGATATACCTATTCAAGAAGCTAAAATCAAAGAACCATCAAGTTCAGATATAGATAAAATAAGGCAAGAATTCAAAGGGTTATTACAAAAATATAATGATGGTTTAAAGCCCCGTATTCAGGAGTCAAATCTTAAGAATTGGGATCCAGACGCTTTATATGAGATTAATGAGTTACATAAGAATATGATGCTCAGTTTTAGTAATAGCAATTATCTTAATGCACTAAATAGTATTAAATTATTAACAACTAAAACATTAGCAATTTTGCATAAATCAGAAAAAATTTTTAAAGAGAATATAGAAAAAGCCACTTTATTTTTTTCAGATGATTACTATAAGGAAGCTAAGTTACATATTAAAAGGGCATTAATAGTTTCCCCAAAATCTACAGAAGCTCAATCACTTCAACAAGATATCGATAATCTTCAGCAGATTCTTCCACTTTTAAGTAAGGCAAAGTTAGCTCGTATCGAAAATAATTTGTTAAAAGAACATAATTTTTTAGAGTCGATTCTAAAAATGAATCCAAATCGACCAGTGGAAGTTCAACGTATAAAATTATTAAAGAAAATAATTAAAAATAAAGATTTTGAAAATCATATTTCAACAGGATTCTCTAAAATAGAGAATCATAAATTTAAAGAGGCAAGATATCATTACCAGAAGGCAAAAGAGATTTATCCAGATCGAATAGAGCTTACAGTTTTTTTGAAACAGCTACTAGCTAAAGAAAGATTATACAGAATCGATCTTGCATTTAAGCAAATTGAACAGGCTATTAGAGAGGATAATTGGGAACAAGCAAAGTCGAACTATATGCAAGTAATGAAAGATATGCCAGATAATGAAATAGCAATTGTGGGTATAAAAAGGGCCAATAAAATTCTTGAGATTCACTTAGCTATTAATCAATATTTAGAATCTCCTAGTCGACTTTCTGATAATAGCGTTCTAAGTGAGGCAAAGAAAGCTATAAGCCAAGCAGAACAATTTTCAAGATATAGTGCTGGAATAAAGAATAAAATAGAGCAATTGAACAATTTGATCGTATTATTTAATCGGTTGATTCCTATAACGGTAATCTCCGATAACATGACTAATATTCAAGTAAGAGGCATAGGAAAACTAGGTAAAATTTTTCATAAAATAATTCATTTAAAGCCAGGGGATTATACTTTCGAGGGCGCGCGCACAGGCTTTAAGTCAAAATTATTGAAAATATCAATTCCGCATGATCAGAATAATTATCGTGTCAGCATAGTTTGTGATGAATCAATTTAATAAAAAATTAGAAAGCGCAAAAACTAGACAATTAAAAAAGTATAGTATTTTTTCTTTAATAATTATTGGTTTTTTCTTCTTTACTATTATATTTCTTATTTATTCTCGTGGAACAAGAATAGAGGTTTTGCCCTTAGAGGCAGGTCAATTAGCTAGAATTAGTGTAGTTGATAATTTTAGTTTTAGCATACGTGATGTGGTGTACTCAATCTCTGGGAACCCAATTATTAAAGTATCTTCACCTGGTTTTAATGATACTACAGTAACTATAGGATCTGTATATCTAGGTAAAAATTTCCCTCTGGAGTTATCTGAGTTACCTGGCAAGCTTGTTATAAGCATATTGGGAAATAAAGAGAATGTTGCAAATACGTCATGGAAAATTAATAGTCGAGATGTTGCACGTTCTGCTATGTTGGATCAAGAATTAGAAGCAGGAACTTACACTATTAATATTGATAATCCTTTTTTTCTACCTAAAGAATTAATGGTAAAAATAAATAGGAACAAGAAAACTAAGCTACAAATTGATTTACAACCAGTTAATGGCAGGCTTGACGTTTCCTCAAGTCCTCATGGTGCTAATGTTTTTCTTAATGATAAGTTTATCGGTAAAACACCTTTAGTGAATAGTCAGAATGGCGGGATATATTCTTTACGTATTACAGCTGATAATTTTGTTGATCTAATTGATAAACTTGAGGTTACTCATACTAAATCAAATTTAAAACGTAGTTATCAGCTTACCAGAATAAAGGCAAAGGTTATTCCTAAACTATCCCCGGAAGGTGGGAAACTTATTGTAAATGGTAGCTTATCCAAGGGGCCACTTTTTCTCAGCACGGATGTTGAACATAGATTGACTTATATGAAATATGGTTATTATCCGATTACTAAAAAAATTAAATTATTATCAGACCAAGAAAAAGAGATATCTTTTCAGCTAGAGCCAGAATTTGGCAAAGTTATGATTTCTTCATCTCCACCTGCAGAGATATGGATTAATAATAAAATTTATAGTAACAGCTCTATTGCTGTTAATCTTCCAGCAATAACTCAGAATATTGTCTTCAAAAAAGAAGGGTACAGATCAGTAACCAAAATTGTAAATCCAACAGCGAAATTTTCTCAAAAAGTATCAGTTAAATTACTCACGGAATATCAGGCTCGATTACAAGAGGCGCCTAGAGAGATGACTAATCAGGCTGGAATTAAATTAAAATTATTTATAAAGCCAGGTGATTTTGAAATGGGGGCGCCACGTTCTCAGAAAGGTCAACGTGCAAATGAGTTTCAGAAAAGGATTAATTTATCTAAATCATTTTATGCTAGTATTTTTGAGATAACAAATAGTCAGTATGGAAAATTTAAACCAAGTTTAAGAAAATCTTTAGGTGCAGATAATGCACCTGTAATTTCTATTGATTGGAATGAAGCTGCATCTTTCTGTAATTGGCTCAGCAAGAATGAAGGGTTACAGGCTTTCTATAAGATTGAGAATAAGAGAGTAATAGGGTTTAATAAAAATACTGATGGTTATCGGTTGCTTAGTGAAGCAGAATGGGAATGGCTGTCACGTAAGGCAGGAAAAGCAAAACAAACCATTTTTTCATGGGGAGATGAGATAAGTATTCCTCACAATACAGCTAATATCTCAGATGAAAGTGCTAAAGGTAAAATGAATTTTTATGTGCCTAGCTATAATGATGGTTATGTGGGTACTGCGCCAGTAGGTAGCTTTAATAAAGAGCCATCTGGTCTTTATGATATTGCTGGTAATGTGAGTGAATGGGTGCATGATGTTTATTCGGCTATACCACCAATAGGGGATGCGATTTTAGTGAACCCATTGGGCGAAGAAAGCGGGCAGTTACATGTAGTTAAAGGGGCTAATTTCCGCTCTGGTTCAATTACTATGCTTCGTCCATCATTTAGGGAGGGATTGACGAATACAGGGCGTGATGACGTAGGATTTCGAGTGGGCCGTTATCTTTATGGAGGAAAAAATGAGTAAGTTAAAAAGATCATTATATAAAAAAAGTACCCAATGGGCTTTAATGATGATAGTTTTTTTGATTACAGCAGCAACCGTGTATGCAGTCGTGCCTATTATTAGTCTAAGCTCTCCTACATCTTTTCCTGTGGATATTTAATATGTCTGATGCTATGAAAAATTTTCTTGTGTTAATTATTTCAGCTATTTTAGTGCACCTAGCTTATATCGGTTATGTTCGTCCTGAGGCTGATCTTATACTTGAGATGGCGAGACAAGCTGGCCAATCTGCACCTCGTGATTTGATCGTTGTTATTAAAGATTACGAGCAAGAAATTTGTATAATATTGATGTTCTGGGGAAGTTTCCTGATCTTAAGTAAGTGTCGCAATATTTTGCGCAGTAAATATCTTTATACAGTCGATATAGTAGAAGAAATAAAAGGAGGAGACTTTGATGCAGAGGAAGTCATTAAACGACTTGACGCGGAACTTTCTGCTGATCATATCTCTACGCCCTTAATACAGACGTTGCGTACTACTTTATGGCGTTACGCAGGTACCAAAAATGTACAGAATTTATCTGATGCTATAGAAAGTTGTGTAGAGGCTCTTTCTGTCCGCCAAGATGCTGAAAACTCGATGATTCGTTATCTGATCTGGGCAGTGCCCTCTATTGGATTTATTGGAACAGTACGTGGTATTGGTGAAGCTCTGTCTCTAGCTGACAAGGCACTTATAGGTGATATTGCTGGCATGACAAATAGTCTTGGTGTGGCTTTTAACTCTACGCTTGTAGCTTTATTAATTAGTATATTTCTCATGTTTATGTTCCATCAATTACAACGTCTTCAGGATGGACAACTTGTTGATATCCAGTCTTATTGTGATCAGTATTTACTTGCTCGTATTAAATAATTAATTAATCTGTGAAAAGGAGCCGTCGATCAGCAGGTTTTAATCTCGCATTTCTTGACATAATGGCATGTGGGCTAGGTGCTATGGTGCTTGTATTTATCTTAGTTAAATTTGATGCGAGCGATTCTGATGCTGAGTCTAATCATTTAATTGAGGAGGTTCAATTACTTGAATCAAAGCAAGTAAAATTGCAGCAGATGCTTGATCAACTGCATAATGTATCTCAGTCTGAGACTGAGAAAATAAAGAAGTTAGAAGAGAATCTTGCATTGATTAAGCAAGAATTTGCACAGAAAGAGCTTAATCTTAATAATAAGAAGAGAGAGTTAGTTTCTCTGAAGAATAGTATTGCTACAAGCGCAATAAGACAGAAGAGTGATCTTATACAAGATGACCGCGGTGGTGAAGAGAATTATCTGATTGGTTTAAAAGTTGAAGGTCAGCGTATTGTGTTGTTGGTTGATAGTAGCGCTTCAATGACTGATGAAAAATTATTAAATATTATTAAAAGAAAAAATAGTTCTATTCAAAATAAGAAACAAGGGCCTAAATGGCTCCGGACAAAAAAAATAGCTCGTTGGTTTCTTGCGCGGGCTCCTAAAAAGAGCCAGTTAAGTATAATTGCTTTTAATGACTCAATACACTATCTTGGTAAGTCAAAATGGTTATCAGTTACTACTGATGAAGTTCTTAATGATTTTTATAAAGAATTAGATTCTATTGTTCCTTCTGGTGCAACTAATCTTTATAAGGGGTTGCAAGCTGTATCTAGATTAAATGCAACAGACCTTTATATTATTACAGATGGTTTGCCTACTGCTGGTGGTTCAAATTATACCCACGTAAATCCTTTGTCTGAGTGCAGTTCATTGCTTGGAAAATCTAAATCAATTTCAGGTGAGTGCCGGGTAGAATTGTTTAGACAATCTATTAATGATGCCAGTCTGACTGGTTTGAAAATCAATATTATTTTATTGCCGATTGAAGGCGATCCAGATGCTGTAAATGAATACTGGAGCTGGGCAGCTGCTACAGGTGGTCTGGTCATAAGTCCTGCGGAGAATTGGCCATGAAAATAAAGAAAAAAAATTTTGAAGTGTTGAGCCTTTCATTCTTGGATATTATTACTTGCGGGTTTGGTGCAATAATTCTTCTAGTACTGATTTCTCATACGGATAGAGATGTTCCTGAATTGAAGGTTGAGCAAGTAGAGATTCAGTTTAGTCAGATAATTGCGTTACAGAGACAGTTAAACAGTCTATTAGCAAAAATTGAGCAACAAAAAGAGATGAATAAAATTCAGTTAGAGGATAGTAGAAATTTAAATAGAGCAACACAATCTTTCTTAGATAATATTCGCACAAAAGAAATTGAAGAAAAAGAATTAGCTAGTGATTTAGATGGGCTTTCTTTGGTTCAGTCTAGCTTAGCAAGGATATCAATCGCGCCAGCTACTAGTAATCTTAAGCGTGATGATGAAGTGGGTGGTATTCCTGTGGATAGTGATTATGTTGTTTTTGTGATTGATACATCTGGCAGTATGAAGACTATATGGAGTCGAGTCACACAAGAAATAATCAATATTTTAACTATCCATCCTCAAGTAAAAGGATTCCAGATTTTGGATGATCAAGGCCGCTCTATTCATGCAGGTTATGAAGGTAAATGGATTCCTGATATACCGTTTCGACGCAAAAGCGTGATGAAATTATTTAAAGTATGGCAAAGTGCATCTAACAGCAGCCCTAAAGAGGGCATACTGATCGCATTAAAAAAATATAAGAAACCAGGGCATACAATTTCAATTTACGTCTTTGGTGATGATTATACTGGTGACTCTTATGATAGTGTCATTGCGAACATTACAAGAAATAATAAGGCTCAGAAAGATGGGAGGCGTATAGCCAAGATTCACGCTATTGCTTTTCCTTCTCAGTATACAACGGATCGGTTTGGTATTTTGATGCGAGAATTAACTAAAAGAAATAATGGAACTTTCATTGCCCTACCTATTAGATAGATAATGAATCTTTATAAATCATTATTTGCCATAAAATTTCTTATTAAAAATAAATTTATGGTTTAGTAAAATTTTATGATAATTGTTATTTTTTAATTACAGGCATATATAAGAATAAAATAATTCAATATATATTATTGATTTTATTAGCATCGTATTAATCATGTTATATTTTCAGTTATATATGCAATAGAATTAAGTGGTTGGGATTTAATGATTAAATAATTTATTTTAATTAGGCATGTTTTGCTTTAGTTCTATTTATCATGCGAAGCAGAAGGCTATATGATGAAAATTGATGCCAAAGGTTATATGTCTGAGGTGAAGTTTATTTCATCGCCAAATTATGATGAGCGCCCGTTAGAAAGTGAAATAAACTTATTAGTAATACATAGTATCAGTATGCCACCAGATGTGTTTGAAGGTAATGGTGTTATTGATTTGTTTACTAATCAACTTAATTCAGATCTTACCTGCTATCAAAGTGTTAGAGGCTTGAAGGTATCTTCACACTTTTTTATCCGCCGCAATGGCGAGATTATCCAATTTGTTTCTTGTGATAAGCGTGCATGGCATGCTGGTAAATCTTTCTGGAAAGGGAGAGAAAACTGTAATGATTTTTCTGTCGGTGTAGAAATGGAAGGTAGTGATACGACGCCATTTAGTGAAGATCAATATTTATCTTTAGTCACGCTAACAATTGAATTAAGTAAAGCTTATCCAATTATAGATATTATTGGCCATTCAGATATTGCTCCTAAAAGGAAAACGGATCCAGGACCACATTTTGACTGGTGTTATTTTGAGAAGGCCTTGCTTATTGCTAAGCAGGGGTAGAATTTATTTAATATGTTTAGAGCTACAAATAAAATTACTGGCTATAAAGATAAATGTAGTTACTGGTAGAGTAGAATAAACTACAATTAATTTATTATTTATTCTACACCTTGGTCTAATAAGTATTCTTCATAGCTTCCTTTAAAATCAATGATACCATCTGGTCTCATATCAATGATACGAGTTGCAAGTGAGGAAACAAACTCCCTATCATGAGAGACAAAAATTAATGTGCCTGAGTATTTTTCTAAAGCCGTATTGAGTGATTCAATAGATTCCATATCAAGGTGGTTAGTTGGTTCATCCATAAGTAATATATTAGCTTTCTCAAGCATGAGTTTTCCAAATAGCATACGCCCTTGCTCCCCACCTGAAATTACTTTCACCGATTTATTGACCTCATCACCTGAGAATAGCAATCTACCTAATACGCTACGTACGTCTTGATCATCATCGGTTATTTGCCTCCATTGTGTCATCCATTTTGTAAGAGACAAATTGACCTCAAAGTCTGTAGCATGATCTTGTTTAAAGTGACTATGGCGGGCTTTTTCTGCCCATTTAATTTTTCCCTCATCTGGCTCAAGTTCACCAGATAAAGACTTTAATAATGTAGTTTTACCTATACCATTAGGCCCTATAATGGCAATTTTCTCACCTGCCTCAATATTTATGCTAAATTTCTTAAAGATTGCTTTTTTCATCCCGGAAAAATGCTTACTAATGCTTTGTACTGAAACAGCCAATCGATATAATTTATCTTTTTCATCTACCTCAAAACGGATATAGGGATATTGGCGGCTGGAAGGCTTAACATCTTCTAATTTTATTTTTTCTATTTGCTTTGCCCGGCTTGTTGCCTGCCTTGCTTTTGAAGCATTAGCTGAGAAACGACTTACAAAAGACTGTAATTCAGCTATTTGAGATTTCTTTTTTGCGTTATCAGAGAGCATGCGCTGCCTGACTTGAGTTGACGCTGTCATATAAGCATCATAATTACCCGGATAGACACGGATTTCACCATAATCTAAATCAGCCATATGTGTGCATACACTATTTAGGAAATGCCGGTCATGTGAGATGATTATGATGGTACTTTTACTGGCATTAATTATATGTTCTAACCATCTAATTGTATTGATATCAAGATTGTTGGTCGGCTCATCTAATAGTAATATTTCTGGATTAGAGAATAAAGCTTGCGCAAGTAATACACGTAATTTTAAGCCAGGAGCAACTTTGTTCATTAGTTCCTGATGCTGTTTTAATGGTATACCAACTCCTAATAATAATTCGCCAGCACGAGCTTCTGCTGAATACCCATCAAGCTCACCAAATCGAGTCTCAAGCTCAGCTGCAAGCATATAATCTGATTCATTAGCATCTGGGTTTGCATAGATCGCATCGCGCTCTTCCTTTACACGCCATAATTCATCATGCCCCATCATTACAGTATCTAATACAAGGAATTTCTCAAAACCAAATTGGTCTTGACGAAGTTTTCCTACGCGAGCATTTATATCTACACTAACACTGCCAGAAGTCTGATTAAGATCACCTCCCAGGATCTTCATAAAGGTTGATTTCCCGCAGCCGTTTGCACCAATTAGGCCGTAGCGATTACCGTCCCCAAATTTTACTGAAACATTTTCAAATAATGGCTTGGCACCAAACTGCATGGTAATATTAGCAGTACTAATCAAAACTTCCCCTCATTCCTTAGAAATCTAATATAAAAAAAATGACATTTTATATTGTTTTAACCGCAATTCCGAGGTTCTCTTTATATAAATATATTTTTAGGGGCTATTCTAGTTTTTTCTAAGGTATAGATCTGATAATATTTTTTATGATTATGCAGTATGCCATTCCTATATAGGATGCTTACAATTGCAATTGATGATAGAAAATTTGAATGGGATTGGGTTAAACAGGGATGCTGATGCATCCATAAATCATGTATCATTATATTTTCAAAATTATCTATTAGGATCTATGAAAGCTACTTTCCTTGAATTTGAACAGCCTATTGCTGAGATAGAAGCAAAAATTGAGGAGTTACATTTTGTTCAGGATGGCTCTGATGTAGATGTGTCTGATGAGATAACACGTCTTAAGAAAAAAAGCCAAATACTTCTTAAAAAGATATATGAAAAACTTACTCCTTGGCAAATATCGCAAGTAGGGAGACATCCACAGCGTCCTTATACTTCAGATTATATAGAGCATCTATTTACTAATTATGAAGAGTTGCACGGAGATCGAAATTTTGCAGATGACCCTGCAATTATTGGTGGTTTAGCTCGCTTTAACGGGCAGTCAGTTATGGTTATAGGGCATCAAAAAGGTCGTGATACTAAAGAAAAAATCTATCGTAATTTTGGCATGCCTAAACCAGAGGGCTATCGTAAGGCTTTACGTTTTATGCAGTTAGCAGAGAAATTTTCTATACCAGTAATTACATTTGTTGATACACCAGGCGCATATCCAGGAATCGGAGCCGAAGAGAGAGGGCAATCAGAAGCAATTGGCCGAAATTTGTTTGTATTATCTGAATTGAAGGTGCCAGTAATTTGCACTATTATTGGAGAAGGAGGGTCAGGCGGGGCTCTTGCTGTGGCAGTAGGTGATGTAGTGAATATGTTGCAATATGCAACATATTCTGTAATTTCTCCTGAAGGCTGCGCTTCAATTTTATGGAAAAGTGCTGATAAGGCTGAAGAAGCCGCCAAAATTATGGGTATTACAGCTTCAAGACTAAAAGCGATAGGACTAATTGACCAAATTATTGATGAACCACTTGGTGGTGCTCACCGAGACTATTCCTCAATAATGAAATCAGTAAGTGAATCATTACAAGAGTCTCTTGAGAATTTGCATGGCACCCCCTCAGAGGAATTGCTTGATAAACGTTATAAGCGGCTAACGGAATATGGTAAATTTAAAGAAGTCGCAGTTAAATAGCATCTCTAATCGTGTCAAAAATATATTACACGAACGGATTCAACAAGAAGATCATTTAATTTTAGGATTGAGTGGTGGGGTAGATTCAGTTGTTTTATTGAATATCCTTATATCTTTTTCTCTTAAATTCAGGTTTACCCTTACTGCTTTACACGTTAATCATGGCATTAGTCCTAATGCAGAAAAATGGGAGAATTTTTGTCTTGATTTATGTAGTACACATAATATTCCAATTAAATTAGTTAAGTTAAAGATAAATAAATTATCTGGCATCAGTCCTGAAGCTAATGCACGATATGCACGCTATAAAGAATTTGAGAATTTAAAGGCTGATTATGTGATATTGGCTCAGCATTTAGATGATCAGGCCGAAACCTTGTTATTACAAATGATACGGGGTGCAGGGGTAAAAGGATTAAGCGCAATGCCTGTAATTAGAGATCAAATACCAAGAGATGGGGACCAGGGTTTTGTTTTGAGGCCACAAATACTTCGTCCGCTATTAAATGTATCCCGTAATGAGATTGAAGATTATGCAAGAGAGTACAAGTTAAGCTGGGTTAAGGATGAAAGCAATAATGATATATCTTTTTCTAGAAATTTTTTGCGACATAAAATTTTTCCTTTATTAGAAACAAAATTTCCTGCTTATCGAACTACTTTTTTACGCACTAGTCATCATATGGCCGAGGCAAATAGCTTACTAGATGACTTGGCAAGACTTGATAGTAAGAAATGTATTATTTCAGATCGCATTGAGATTAGAAAATTTCAAGAATTGAATTTCTTGCGTGCTAAAAATTTGTTACGTTATGATCTTGTGCGGCGTGGTATGACTCTTCCAAGTACAGCGAAATTAGAAGATATGATTCGGCAATTATTTACTTCTAAATTAGATACTAAATTACATATTATTTTTGGAGATAATGAGATTCGTACCTATAGAGGGAGTATATATGTAAAGAGGGCACATAAATCCCCAAATAAAGAGTTGAAGATTTTATGGAATGGTGAAAAGAAAATAGAAATTACTGAAAAAGGAGATTCAGTGAGATTTCTACGAGAAAAGGGAAAAGGAATAAACCTACAGAAACTAAAGAAAGAACCAATCATTATTCGTTTCCGGTCAGGAGGTGAACGTATGCGTCCAGATTTTAATCGGCCTCGACGAAGTCTTAAGAATTTGTTTCAAGAGAAATCTCTTCCTCAATGGGAAAGGGAATCATTGCCTCTACTTTTTAGTGGAGAGCATCTGGTATGGGCACCTGGGATTGGTATTGATTGTGCCTTTCAGGCTAGGGATTCTGATTTAGGCTTAATAGTAAGTTGGCATCCAAATACTGAATAATTATTTTTATAATGGTTAAATCAAAATCAATTTATTCTTGTGTTGAATGTGGTGGTAGGGTTCTAAAGTGGCAGGGGCAATGCCCTCACTGTCATTTATGGAATACTCTTGTAGAAGCAGTAGCAGAAAAGAATTCTACGCGCTTTAATTATACAAATGAAATTAGTAGAGTACAGAATATTGAGAAAATAAAAATTGGAGAAGAGCCTCGTTATTCTACTGGAATAGCTGAACTTGATCGGGTATTAGGTGGCGGTTTGGTAGACGGGGGCGTAATTTTATTAGGTGGTGATCCTGGAATTGGAAAATCTACTTTATTATTGCAAGCACTTTGTTATTCTTCTTGTGATCGAGCGGTATTGTATGTAAGTGGTGAAGAGTCAGCAAGCCAGATTGCGTTACGTGCAAAACGGTTATCGCTTGCAACAAAGAAAGTGCATTTATTAACTGAAATTCAGCTTGATAGAATTCAGGAAGTTTTAGGTAAAGAAAAGCCAAATGTGGCGGTAATTGATTCTATCCAAACAATTTACTCTGAATCATTGCAATCTGCCCCCGGATCTGTTGCTCAAGTTCGTGAGTGTGCTGCTCAATTAACACGAATAGCGAAGGCAAGTGGAATTTGTATTATTTTAGTAGGGCATGTTACAAAGGAAGGAACCCTTGCTGGACCTCGTGTGCTTGAGCATATGGTTGATACTGTGCTTTATTTTGAAGGTGACGCTCAATCCAGTTTTCGTTTAATTCGAGCTATTAAGAATAGATTTGGTGCTGTTAATGAATTAGGTGTCTTTGCAATGACTGAGAAAGGATTACGTGAAGTAAGTAATCCATCAGCCTTATTTCTTTCTCACCATGAAGAAAAAGTTCCAGGTTCATGTGTGATGGTTACTCAGGAGGGAACTCGTCCATTATTAGTTGAAGTACAGGCACTAGTTGATAAGTCTCAGGCATTAAATCCTAGACGCTTAAGTGTTGGTTTGGAGAATAATAGGCTGGCAATGCTGCTAGCAGTTCTGCACCGTCATGTGGGAATTGCATGTTTTGATCAAGATGTATTTGTGAACGCAGTAGGAGGTGTAAGGATTACTGAGCCAGGTGCAGACTTAGCAGTTCTACTAGCTATAGTTTCTTCATTAAAAAACAAACCATTACCAATAAAAATAATTACATTTGGAGAAATTGGCCTAGCAGGAGAGGTTCGTCCTGTACAGAGAGGTCAGGAAAGATTAAAAGAAGCAGCTAAGCTGGGATTTGTTCAAGCTATCATTCCTAAAGCTAATAAACCGAAACATTCAGTTTTTGGCATTGAGATTATACTTGTAGATCGGCTAGAAGATGCAGTTACAGCTATATTCTGAAAAATTATTTAAATTATTAGTTTCAGTGTTGGAGTATGTATGAAATATGAGAGGAAACTTCTGATATTTGGAATCTTCTCTTTATGCATTGTAATAGCCTCGATAATTATGCCACCAACTGCACAGGAAACTCAGTATCACCAGTTCGTAGATCAGCGTAGTTATTTTGGCATACCAAATTTTTTAAATGTTGTTTCTAATATATTTATATTTCTTGCTGGTTTAATCGGATTTATTTTTTTATTGTGTTCTAACAAATTTCTTATACACAAAACTTTTATTCATTTTTCAGAGAGATGGTCTTATATTATTCTATTTTTAAATGTGCTTGTAGCGGGCATTACCTCTGCTTATTATCATTTGGAGCCAGATAATGCTCGATTGATGTGGGATAGGATACCAATAGCTATTGGGATAGTTACTTTTCTTTCAATTACATTGATGGAGCGTATTAGTATAAACTTTGGTTTAATTTTACTTCCTATTCTGACTATATTTGGAATAGGAAGCGTAATATATTGGTATTGTGGGGAACAATATGGTTTAGGCAATCTAAATTATTATATTGTCATACAATTTTATTCTATTCTAGCTATTGCCATACTTGGGAAGTATTTTTCTTCTATATATACTAGAAGTAATGATGTTTATATTGTAGTAATTCTTTATGCCATTGCAAAGCTTGTAGAAATTTTAGATTATGAAATTTATAGTTTAGGGCAAGTA
>CEUZ01045196.1_pt1 | contig 20301 bp, 19 predicted proteins | sample 361511 | NCBI WGS metagenome assembly CEUZ01 (sample SAMEA2622822, study PRJEB7988) | marine metagenome | biome: marine biome (ENVO:00000447); feature: surface water layer (ENVO:00002042); material: "saline water (ENVO:00002010), including plankton (ENVO:xxxxxxxx)" | depth 5 m
CTATCAATGAAAAAAATACAAATTTCACCATCAATTCTGTCAGCTGACTTCAGCCAGCTAGGAAACGAAATAAAAAGATTAGAAGAAGGTGGGGCTGATATGATCCATGTTGATGTTATGGATGGTCATTTTGTTCCTAATCTTACAATTGGTCCACCCGTAATAAAAAGGTTGCGTAATTGTACTAAGCTACCTTTTGATGTTCATCTGATGATAACTCCAGTACATAAATATATTGAAGATTATTCAAACGCTGGTGCTGATATTATTACTATTCACCCAGAAGCAACCAACAATCTTATTGATTCAATTAATCTAATTAAAAAATTAAATAAAAAGGTAGGAGTATCTTTAAACCCAGATACAAAATTAAAAGTCATTGAAAATATAATAAATCAAGTAGATCTTGTCTTAATTATGAGTGTTTTTCCAGGATTTGGTGGTCAAAAATTCATGCCAGAAGTTGTAGAAAAAATTAAAACTTTAAAGAAAATTAAAGAAGAAAAAAAACTTAATTTTGATATTGAAGTTGATGGAGGTATTAATTTTGAAAATAATAAAATTGTAATAGAAGCTGGTGCCAATATTCTAGTATCTGGTACAACTATTTTTAGAGAAAATAACGGAAATATAAAAAAAAATATTGAATCTCTGAAATTAAAATAAATTAATGATATTAAAAAATTCTTTTAATTTTATTAGTGAATTTTTTAATTATTTATCAAATCAAATAAGAAAAATTTATCTAAGTTCTAAAATTTATAATAAAAAAATATCAAAAATTGACAAAAAACTTATTGAATACAAACCAAGTCCAAATTTGCTTGATTGTTTGATTAAGTACGAAAAAAAAAAAAATAATATTGAAAATTTTTATTTAAATTCTATATGGAATAAACAAGATATCAAAGAGACTGACTATAAAAAGCTTCATAGTTTTTTTTGGCTCTTCACGATTGATTTAAAATCATCAAAAAAAATTACTCAATCAATTATTTTAAATTGGATTGAAAAAAACCAAAAGTATAATCATAAAAATTGGGAAATAGATACTTTATCAAAAAGAATTATAGCTTGGATTTCAAATTCAAAGTTAAGTTATGATGATAGTAACGAATCTTATAAGGAAAAATTTAATGACAACATAAAAAAACAAGTAAATCATTTAATTAACGAAATAAATAGATCTAAATGGGTAAATGATAAAATGATTGGATGTGCTTCAATTATACTGGCAGGACTTTCATATAAAGATGAAAAATACTTAAATTATGGATTAAATCTTTTAAAAAAAATTATTAATTTTTCTTTTGATGCTCAAGGTTTTCCAAAATCTAGAAATTTAAGACAACTTATATTTTATTTAAAATATTTTATTTTAATAAGAGAGTGGCTTAAAGAATCTCAAAATGAAATACCAGAATATTTAAATGAAATAATTTTTTATTTAGGACAAAATTATAATTTTGTATGGCAAAATATTAATCAAAATTTATTATTTAATGGAAATCATATTAATGAAAGCAAGGATTTTGATAAATATTTAAGTTTTCATAATTATAAATTTAAAAATGAGAGTAATGAATGTGGAGGATATGCTATTTTAAAAAATAAAAATTATATTCTTTCAGTTGATTTAGGACCATCACCTGAAAAAAAGTTCAGTAAAGACTATCAATCTGGAGCATTATCTTTTGAAATTTTTTTTAATAATTTTAAATTAATTTCAAATTGTGGCTACTTTCAAAATTATAAACACCAACTAAATTCGATTTCTAAATCAACTGCCACACATTCTACTGTAGTTTTAGATAATAGTTCTTCATGTAAATTTAAAAAAGATCCAAATGGGTTTTTTAAAACAGATAATGAATTAAAAATATTAGAAAAATCTATTACGTCAGAAAAAAACTATTGGAGTATTTCTGGATCCCATGATGGTTATTTAAAAAAATATGGAGTTATTCACAAGAGAAAAATAGAATTTTTTTTAGAAAAAAATAAATTTGTAGGAATAGATAAACTAATCAAAAAGAAAAAGTTTAAAAGTTCAAATTTTGAAATAAGATTTCACTTTGAACCCGGAGCTAAAATAACAAAAACCCTAGATAAAAAATCAATTCTTATAGAGTTACAAAATTCTGGGTGGAAATTTTATTGTAAAGATCATAAGATTGATGTTGAAACTGGTTTATATTTCGGTAGAAAAAACTCCTTTGTTGAAAATCAAAATATTTTCATTTCAGGACTAACTCAAAATGAAGATCAAGAAATTATGTGGGAAATTATTAAGATTTGATGAAAAAAATAAAAAAAGCTTTAATTTCTGTATCAGATAAGCAAAATTTGAATCTACTTTTAAAAAATTTATTAAAACATAATATCGAAATTATTAGTTCAGGAGGAACATATAAACATATTTGTAAATTAGGATATAAATGTTTAGAAATATCAAAATATACTGGTTCAAAAGAAATACTAGGTGGAAGAGTTAAAACACTTCACCCAAAAATTTACGCTGGAATTTTAAGTTTAAGAAAAAATAAATCTCACAAAAAAGATTTAAAAAAATATAATTTTGGGGAAATTGATCTTGTTATCGTAAACTTTTATCCTTTTGAAAAAACTTTAAATACTTCAAATAAAAATAAAAAAATAATAGAAAATATTGATATTGGTGGACCAACTCTCGTTCGAGCAGCTGCTAAAAACTATACTGATGTCACAGTAATAACTAATCCTGAACAATATCAAAATCTAATTGAAGAATTAAACTCAAATAAAGGTAGAACTAATTTAGAATTTAGACAAAAAATGTCAGAAATAGCGTTTACTGAAACTGCATATTATGACGGATTAATATCAAAATATTTAAATTCTCAATCAAAAAATTTGTTCCCCAAAAAAAAAATATTTTTTGGAAATTTAATTGAAAAATTAAGATATGGAGAAAATCCTCATCAAGATGCTGCTATTTATTCTATCAATAAAAAGTTAAATATTAATCAACTACATGGTAAGCAGTTAAGTTATAATAATTACAACGATATTTTTTCTGCACTATCAATCTCAAAATCACTTCCAAAAAACACAGGTACAGTTATTGTAAAACATGCTAATCCTTGTGGTGTTTCTATAAACAAAAATAAACTTAAAAGTTTCGAGTTAGCTTTTGCTTGTGATCCAATAAGTGCTTTTGGAGGTATTGTTTCTTGTAATTTTAAAATTAATAAAAAACTAGCATTAAAGCTTAAAAAAAAATTTTTAGAAGTTATAATTTGTAATAACATTGAAAAAGATGCATTTAGAATATTAAAAAATAAAAAAAACTTAAGAATTATTGATGCAAGTAAATTAAATAATAATAATTTAATAAATATATCTTCAATTTTTGATAATTTTTTGTTACAAACTCAGGATATTTCTAAATTTTCAAAATCAGATTTCAAAGTTGTATCAAAAACTAAACCAAATACTGAAACTTTTAAAAACTTAATATTTGCTTTTAATGTTTGTAGATTTGTTAAATCAAATGCAATTGTTATATTAAATCAAGATTCAACAATTGGTATAGGATCTGGTCAACCTAGTAGATTAGATAGTTGCGAAATTGCAATAAACAAAATGAAAAAATTTTATAAGAAAAAATTAAACAATCAAATTGTTGCAGCATCAGATGCATTCTTTCCATTTGTGGATGGTATTGAAAAATTAGTTCAGGCAGGTGTATCTGCAATAATTCAACCCTCAGGATCGATACGGGATAAAGAAATTATAAGTTTTGCAAATAAAACAAATACTATATTGGTTTTTTCAAAAACCAGACATTTTAAACATTAGTAATTTGGTCGATTTTTGCAGCTAAAATAAAGTCATTTTCTGATAGCCCCTCTATTGCATGGGTTGTAACAGTAACTTTTGCATACCCCCATCCAAAAGATATATCTGGATGGTGGTTTTCTTTTTCAGAAATTTCACCAACTTTATTAACAAAAATTTGACTATCTGAAAAATTTTTAAACTTAAAATTTTTTTCAAGACAATAAATTTTTTTTTCATTTGGTTTAACATCCCATCCATCAATTTTTTTTTGGTATTTATGAATTTCACTAAGATCTAATGGAGGAACGCCACCTTCACATGGAACACATTTTTTTTCTTTCAAATCTGTCATATTCAATTGATTTTTAGTTTATCAATACCATTAAAATAAATCAAGATTGTATTGTATAAAAATAATGTTTAAAAGAAACTTGTTAGAAAATAAAATTAATTATTTAATGAAAATTATAAAAAAGATTTTTGTAAATATAATATTCTACGTTTTTCTTATTTTATTATATATTATTTTTTTTGAAATAATTTCAAGAACAATAATTTCAGCAACTTCAAAAAACCTTGATATATTTAAATATGGATTTAATAAAAATTTAATCTTTGAAATAGCTGACTTAACAGATTTTGAATTTACCGTTACTGATGTCAATTTAGATCAAAAAAAGTATATAGTTGATGATTTAGATAAAAAAGAAGAGATCTTAAATAAAAATAATGAAAATTTACTTTTTTGGATATTTGGAGCATCACTTACATATGGATTTGCTTGTGGTGATGCTTCATCTTCTTGGCCTGATGAACTATCAAAAAAAAATAAAATAATAAAAATTAAAAATTTTGCTTTTCCTGGAAAATATAGTGATGACTCAATTAAAATTTTAATTCACAATTATAAGAATAAAAATATTGTTAAACCTCATTTAGTTATTTGGACCCATAGAGATGAGGAATTATTATCAATAGCTAGAGGTATAAAAAGAAATAAAAGTAAAATAGATAATAATTTTTCATTTCAAAAATATAATTCGTCTCATACAGTACTGCTGACCATAGACAAAACTTTTAAATCTAATTTCTCTTTTTACGTAGTTTTTAATCATATGGTTAATAAATTAAAAATCAGATTTGGTGTAGCTAATAATAGTTTTGATAGAAAAAAACTGACAGATAAAGATTGGTCACTAGCTATTAAAAACTTTGAGTTAAATACTATTGAAGCAATAAATTTGGCAAATGAAAATAATGTACAAAAGTTTGTAATTTTATCACTTTTTGCCCATAATGAAGTGAATGGATGGGGAGAAGATCAAATATTAAAACCATATTTTAAAACATTAGATACATTAAGGAAGTATAAAAATGTTAAAATTATTAATACTGTAAAATTTTTATCAGATGAAGAAAAATTGAGCCAAGATAGTTTTTTTTGTGAAAATAAACATTTTAATCTTAAGGGACATAAACTAATCTCAGATATTGTTTACGATGAGTTATTTATAAACTAATATTCAATAATTATGATTAACAAAGAAAGATTAAATTCTGTTTTATTGGTTTTTGTATCTATAATATTTACTTTTTTCTTATGTGAAATAATTTTAAGAGTAAAACACTCTTTAATTCCTAATTATGATATTGAAATGTGGAAATATGCAAAGGAACTTAAAATAAGTGTTGAAGACAAAAAAATATCTCATGTTCATAGGCCTAATAAAACTTCAATTTTACAAAAAGTTGAAATTTCAACAAATAGATATGGCCAGAGAGATATCGAGTATGACAATAATTTTTTAGAAAAATATAATAGACGTTTCTTAATTATCGGGAGTTCAATTCCACTTGGATGGGGAGTAAAAAAAGAAGAAACTTATGCTAATTTATTAAATATTAAATCAGAAGAAAATAAGAAGAATTGGATATTTATTAATGGAGGAGTTGGAAATTATAATTTAGAAAGATATACCAATAATTACTTAAAAAATTGGAGCAATCTAGACTTTACAGACATAATAATAAGCTATTTTGTAAATGATGCAGAAATATTAGAAAATAAGAAAACAAATTTTTTTATTAAACATACTCATTTAGGTGTTGTTTCTTGGAAATTATTCAACTCATTTAAATCATCTTTACAAAAAGAAAATTTAGACCAGTATTATAAAAAAATTTATGAAGATGACTTTGAGGGCTTCATTTTGCTCAATAATGAATTAACGAAATTGAATAACTATTGTAATAATAATAATATTAAATGCCATTTAATAAATATGCCCGATATACATCAACTCAATCCCTATAAACTCAAATTTATTAATAATAAAATTTATAAACTTACAAATGATATTAATATGAAATACCTTGATCTATTACCGATTTTTGAAAATTTGGATGAAAAATTACTATGGAATAAACATAAAGATCCACATCCTAATAATTACGCTCATAAATTAATTTCAGATAAAATTTTTCAATATCTAGATAAATGATATTTTCATCATTTGGATTTTTACTATTTTTTGCAACTTTTATAGTTTTTTTACTTTTATTACCAAAATACCAAAAAACAATTATAATAATTTTTAGTTTATTTTTTTATTCTTTTTGGAACTTTTATTTCTCTTTTTTGATACTATATTATTGTTTTATAACTTTTTTTTTATTAAAAAAAAATTATCCATTAAAAATTTCAATAACTTTAATACTTTTACCATTAATCTATTTCAAATATTCTTACTTTATTTTAAATTTAATTAATCTAGAAAATTTTATTTCTTTTTCTTATTTGGGAGAGTTGCCTTTGGCAATATCATTTATAACTTTTACTGCTATAGCTGTTATAATTGATAGAAAAAATCACCCTAATGAAGATATAAGTTTGACAAACTTAAGCGAGTATTTTCTTTATTTTCCTCAGCTGATTGCAGGTCCTATTTTAAGACTAAATGAATTGTTACCTCAACTTAAATTTAAAATTAAATTTAATAAAGAAAACGTAAAATTTGGTTTATTATTATTCATAATTGGATTTATTAAAAAAGTTTATTTCGCAGATAATATTGCAGAGTTTATTGATCCTATTTTTTTAAATCCAAATTATGTTAATACTGCAGATTTAATAAAGGGATTCTTACTATTTCCAATACAAATTTATTTTGACTTTAGTGGATATGTGGATATGGCACTTGGTATATCAACTATTTGTGGAATAAATCTTCCTATTAATTTTAACAAACCATATCTTACTCGATCTTTAACTGAATTTTGGAGATGTTGGCATATAACTTTATCAAATTGGTTTAGAGATTATATTTATATACCTCTTGGAGGATCAAAAAAAAATAATTTAATTACTAACAAAAATTTAATTATTACAATGTGTGTAGCTGGGCTATGGCATGGAGCAAGTCTTAATTTTATTTTATGGGGATTTTTAAATGGTATTATTCTTTGTTTTGAGAAAATGTTTAATTTTCATATTTCAAAAAGTAACTTTATAAGATGTGTTATAAATTGCTTTATAATATTTAATTTATGGATAGTTTTCCGAATTAATGAATTTTCAATAATGCAAGACTATTTTATATTGTTCTATTCAAATATTTTAAAAATTTTTGAGCTTGATAATTTATTAACAGTCATTTTTGTTAGTGTGATGATTTACAGTCAAAAATTTGATAATTTTAATTCATTAAAAATTTTATCAAATAAAATCAAATTACCGATTTTAATTCCATTTATCTTAGTTGTATTGATAGTGGGTTTTTCAATTTCTTTAGGTCAATCTGAGAAATTCATATATTTTCAATTTTAATCTAATTTGAATTTTTTTGTATAATCTTTTTTAAGTGCTGGATTTTGATCTCCTTTATCTAAATAGCAATTACCTATAACTAATTTTTCTAGCTCAGTACCCATAAAACAATTAAAAGCATCTGTTGGTGTATTGACAATTGGTTCACCCCTAACATTGAATGAAGTATTAACTATTACAGGGCAACCAGTCTTTTCTTTAAATTTTTTAATTAATTTATAATATTTTTCATTAGTTTCTTTGTGTACAGTTTGAATTCTTGCAGAATAATCAACATGTGTCACCGCTGGAATTTCAGATCTTTTAATATTTAATTTTTCTATACCAAATAACTTCTCTTGATCTTCTGTAATTTTTATAGTTTTTTTTCTATGAATATTTGTAACCATAAGCATATATGGACTATCAATATCCAGATCAAACCAGTCTGATAAATCTTCTCTTAAAATTGAAGGTGCAAACGGTCTAAAGCTTTCTCTGTATTTTACTTTTAAATTTAAGTTTTTTTGTGTATTTTCAGATCTCGGATCTCCAAGAATTGACCTTCCTCCGAGTGCCCGAGGTCCAAACTCCATTCTACCTTGAAACCAACCTATTGCATTTCCATTAGATAAATCTTCAGCAGTTTTATTAATTAAACTATCATCATCAAATACAGTAAAATTTGCTCCAATATTTTTCAATTCTGTTTCAATTTCATTTTGACTATATTCTGGTCCCAAATACGAACCTTTCATGATATCAGTTAAAACTGTATTTCTAGGATTCTTTTGTTCTAAGTACCATAGGGCTAGAGCCGCACCTAATGAACCCCCTGCATCACCTGCCGCTGGTTGAATCCATATATTTTCAAAAATTTTTTCTTTTAATATTTTTCCATTAGCTACACAATTTAATGCCACACCTCCTGCCAAACATAGATTATCTAAACCATATTCATTTTTTAGCGACCTTGCTAATTTAATCATAATTAATTCTGTTACTTTTTGAATAGAAGAAGCAATATCCATATGAAATTGAGTTAAATTTTCAGATTTAGAATTTCTTGGTTTTTTACCAAACAATTTATGAAATTTATCATTTGTCATTGTTAAGCCAGTAGCATAATTAAAATAAGATTGATCAAGTCTAAAAGTTCCATCTTCCTTAATGTCAATTAATTTATAAATTTTATCTATAAATTTTGGTTTACCGTATGGAGCAAGTCCCATTAATTTATACTCACCGCTGTTAACTTTAAACCCAGTGTAATAAGTGAAAGCTGAATATAATAAACCCAAAGAATGCGGAAAATGAATTTCTTTTTTTATTTCAAGGGAATTTTTTTTTCCAACTGCAACAGTTGTGGTAGCCCATTCACCAACTCCATCTGCGGTTAATATAATTGCCTCTTCAAATGGAGATGGAAAAAAAGCACTAGCTGCATGACTCAAATGATGCTCTGAAAAAAAAATTTTTTCTCTGTCTTTAAAGTTGTCATCGTGTTTTTTGAGTTGGTTAAATAAAAATTTTTTTTGAAATAATTTTTCATTAATCCAAATTGGTATTGCCTTACAAAATGATTGAAAACCTTTTGGTGCAAAAGCAACATATGTTTCTAAAAGTCTTTCAAATTTCAAAAATGGCTTTTCAAAAAAAATTATTTGATCAACTTCATTAAGTTTAATACCTGCAAATTTAAGTACAAATTCTATGGCGTTAAACGGGTAACTTGAATCATGCTTAATCCTGGTAAATCTTTCTTCTTGAGCTGCGGCAACTATTTTTCCATCTATTAAAATAGCAGCGGCACTATCATGGTAGAATGCAGAAATTCCTAAAATTGATTTCACTAAAAAATTGTATATATAAACGGGGCTATAGCGGAACCTTGGGTAAGAACAATTAGACCGCCAAATAATACTAAAATTATTATTATGGGAAGAAGCCAATATTTTTTTCTAACTTTTAAAAATTCTATAAATTCTCTTAAAAAGCTCATTTTTAAAATTGATTTTTCATTTTACTTTTTGGGCCTTCTTTTTCTATCCAATAACTTTTATTTTTATTATATTTTAAATTTAACAGATCTTTACCTAAAATTCTCATAATAAAAGAAGTTGGTGTAACAACTAAAAAAAATATAATTCCCATAATAACAGGTGAAACTACTTTTCCAAGGAGTAAACCAAATTTAAACCAAATTGAATTAAGTGGTGTTAAGATTTTTGAATTTAATAAACCTAAAATAAGAAAAATAAGTGCTACTATTAAAGACCAAAGCCTTAATTCTCCACTTTTAATAAGTGGATAAATTGAAATTAATAAAAAAACAATAAAAAAAACTATTCCAAAACTTTTATTAGTTGATTTATTTTTTATTTGCATAATCTAATTTATAAACTTTGGAGCGGGCAAAGGGGGTCGAACCCTCGACCTTCTCGTTGGCAACGAGACGCTCTACCACTGAGCTATGCCCGCATGTTTAAAACTTATTATAAATAGTGGTTTTTTCTATTGCAAGCAATAATAAAAATTTTAATTAATAAATTTTTTGAATACTTTTAGATATTAATTATCTTTGAAAAGATCATTGAATTTTTTAAATTTAAGATTCGATTTTATAGAATCTTTGTAAATTGGCCTTCTACTCTGATTAATACTAACAGTTTTAATTGGGTTTTTACTTTTATGATGCTCTAAACATTCATTTTCAAATTTTAAATCACAAAAATTTAATAAATTCTTAATTTCTGTTTCTTGATTTTGAACTAATTCTTCATAATTAATTTCATAAATTTTGCTACTAAATTTATTATTCCAAAAATCCATCATTTCTTTATATATTTTTACGTATTTTTGAATATTTTTTATATCATAAGTCCAATCAGTTCTATTTCCACCAAATAAATTTTTATAAATTGATAGACAATTATCTTTGATATTTCTTTTTATATGAATGATTTTTGAATTTGGAAAAAGAATTGAAATAAATCCAATCCAAAAGAAATTTGATGGTGCTTTATCGATTTTTATTTTATTTGAATTGAAATAATCATATTTTTTTCCAAGATTTAATGAAATATCTCTTAAATTTTCCAAATTTACTTCGTGATCCTTTTTAAAATTTTTAAGAAAATTATCATTAGTTAAATTTTTAAAGAAAAATATATTTAACACTATAGACTCACCCACTCCATAAGTTTCTGAATGCGAAGATAAAATTTGATGTAATAGAGTAGTTCCAGATCTTGGAAGGCCAACTATAAATATTAATTTCTTTTTGTAAAAATCTTTTGTTATATTTTTTTTAATATCTAAATCTGAAAAAAATTCTTTATTTTTAGTTAAAAATAATTCTTCATATCTTAATGGATTACCAACAACTAATTTATTTCTTTCAATATTTGCTTGCTCTATATATTTGAAAGACTCGTCGTAGTTTTTTTGATCTTCATATGATTTTGCGATAGCAAAAAGTAAAGGATATTTATTAAGTTTATTAAATTTTTTATCATTTATTTTTTGTAAAATTAATTTTTGATGATCTTTTCTTTCAGAATAGTTAATAATATTACTAAGTCTATAATCGGCAGCAAATAACTCTGGTTTTTTTTTTGATGCCAAGGATAAATATTCTTCGGATTTTTCAAAATCCCCAATTATAGAGTATGTATTTGCTAATCTCATAACTACATTTTGAAAATTTTCATTTTTTTTATAAATTTTTTCAAAAATTGAAATTGCTTCTAGAAAATTATTTTTTTCAATTTTTAACTCACCATAATTTAAATGTGCAAATAAATTTTCTGGTTCAAATTCTAGTGCCTTTTTTAATAATTCTTCAGATTTTTCTAGATCATTTGTTATTCTGGATATTCTAGCTAGATTTATTAATGCAAAAATATTTTTTGGATCTATTTCAATTGATTTTTTATAAATGACTTCAGCTTCATAAATTTTATTTTTTTTTTCTAGTGATGATCCAAGAATGTTATAAAAAATTGCAATTTTAGGATATTTTTTCGTTAATATTATTGATCTTTTAATTACTTCATCAATATTGTCCATTTTTGATAAAATATTTAAGTTATTAATTTCTGATTTAATTAATTCTGAATTTTTATCCATTTTAATAGTATATTATCAAATAATAATTTAATAAAATTTAATGAAAAAAAAAATTGAAGATTTACCAAATAAAATTCCTGTTTTTCCATTATCTAATTTTATAATTTTTCCAAGAACAACTGTACCTCTTAATATTTTTGAGCCTAGATACATTGATATGATTGATGATGCAATGAAAAGCAACAGAATAATAGGAATGGTACAGCCAAAAAAACCAGACCAAGATCTTCCTTTGCTTTATAATGTTGGGTGTGCTGGTAGAATAACAAGCTTTAATGAAACAAATGATGGAAGATATTTAATTGTATTAGTCGGAATTAGTCGATTTAAAATAATTGAAGAAATAAGAAATGAAAAACTTTACAGAGAATGTTCAATTAATTTTAATGAATTTAATCACGATTTAGAAGAAAATAATGAAGAAATAAAATTTTCTGATCTTGAACTAATATTTAAAGAACTTAAATCATTGTTTGATAAAGAAGGATATATATTAAATTGGAAAGAACTAGAAAATCAAAGTTTAGATAAAACGATTAATACTCTTTCAATGGCATCTCCTTTTTCTTTAGAAGAAAAACAGGCGCTTTTAGAATCAACTAATTTAAATGATAGAAAAAGAATTTTAGAACAAATTTTATCTACCTACAAGGTCGATAACTTTTATAATAAAACTATTCAGTAATTAGAAAAAACCCTTATCAGCAAATTTTGTTGTGTAACTCTTAAAAGAACTATTTGATTCAAGTAAGCTAAATAATTTTTTTGAGTATATTTTACCATAATTATTATCAAATTTGAAAAATTCGTGAATAAAATCTATGGCACCAGAAAATATATAATTTAAATGTTTAGCTTTTTTTTGAAATTCAACAAAAATTGAATTATCTAACGGTAAACCAAGATTAATTTTAAAATCAATCAAATTTAATAATATTTTTATATCCCTAATTGTCATATTTAAACCTTGACTGGCCAAAGGATGTATTTTGTGTAAGATATCACCAAAACACAAAATATTTTTATAATAATAATTTTTTAATATCGAACTTTTTAATTTGAATTTTTCAAATTTTGAAAATGATTTAATTTTATATTTTTTGTTATAACTTATAATTAATTCCTTTATTTTACTTTCTGTAAGAATATTATTTTTATCGAAAATTGAAAATACAATTGAAGTTTTATTTTTTGAACATGGTAAAAATGCTAAAGGTCCAATTTTTGTAAATATTTGTTGTGCAGTATAATTTTTACATGGTAAATGATGTATGAGTGATGTAAATGCTATACTATTATAATCTTTTTCAATTCTTTTATAAAAAAAATTTTTTGAAATTTTATTTTTTTCATCAAAATTAAAAATTAAATCAAAACTATTTTTTTCTTTAAGAATAGAATTATAAAAAGAAGAATCTTTTATTTTCATTTTTTTAATTAACTTATTTTTTTTTATACTAATATATAAAAATTTAATTAAATCATTGTATTTTATAATAGAAAAAATTTTATGTTTATTTGAACCAAAGTTAAGTATTTCTCCATTATTTTTTATTTCATTAAATATTTTTATTCTATCTATTGGCCAGGAATTTTTTTTAAGATTAATTTTTTCTTTCATTAAGAAATTTAAGCTATCTTTTGAAATTCCCAAGGTTCTAGTGATGGTTTTTTTCTTAGAATTATCTTTCTCACAGATTAAAACTTTAATTCCCCTATTGGCTAATGTCATTGCCAATATTAAAGTAGATATACCGTTTCCAATTAAACAAACATTCATAAATAAAATTTAATTTTAACAATAAATATTAAATGATACAAAGTTACAAAATAGATTTTTAAAAAAATGGATATAAAAAGTTTAAGCAAAAAAAGCATTGATTTTACTGTTAAAAGAATAGCTGAAATCATAGGTGTTTTTTTTATTTTAATATCAATTTTGTTATTTATTGCTTTGTTAACCTATTCTCCTGAAGACCCAAACTTTATTTTTACCGAAAATATAGTTATTAAAAATTTACTAGGATCTAAAGGAAGTTTTACATCAGATTTATTGCTTCAATCAATAGGACTAATTTCATTTTTATTATCTTTTACAATATTTTTTACTGGAATTAATCTCACTATAAATAAAAATTTTTTAATTATTATAGAAAATTTTTTTTACTCAATAGTTTATAGTATTTTGGGATCCTTTTTTTTTACAACTTTTTATCCAGACTCTTTCTCACTTACAATTAATGGTAATGGAGGTTTTGTGGGAATTTTTTTTCAGAATACTTTTTTTTCTAATTTAATAAATTTAAATAAAGATATATCATACTACATACTTGTAGTTATTATTATTTTTTTATTTTTAGTAAGTATTAATTTTAGCATCTCATTTTTAAATAAATTTTTAAAGTCTATTTTTCTTTATATAAATAAAGCAAAAAAAAATGAAAATAAAAATTTTGAGAATATACAAAATGATTATGAATTAGATTCTAAAAGTGAGGAAAAATTAATTCAAGAAGATTTACCCTTTAATAAAAAATCTTCTGAAAATCCAATAAAGAAAAAATTTAAATTGCCATCAATTGATTTTTTAAAAAAACAAAAAAAATCTGAACAAGATAAAAAATTATCTGAAAATAAAGTAGATGAAAAAACTTTGGAAAAAATACTTTTGGATTTTGGTGTTGAGGGTAAAATAAAAAAAGTAAGCCATGGTCCAGTAGTTACTTTAAACGAATTCGAACCAGCTGCTGGAATAAAAGTTTCTAAAATTATAAACTTGTCTGAAGATATTGCTAGAAACACAAGTTCTGAATCTGCTAGAATAGCAACAATTCCTGGAAGTAGTACAATCGGCATCGAACTTCCTAATTCTTCAAGAGAGAATGTTTATTTAAGTGAGATAATTTCAAGTACAGATTTTTTAAAGAAAGAAAATAAACTTCCAATTGCCCTTGGAAAAAGTATTTCTGGTATTCCAATAATTGGGGATTTGAGCTCAATGCCACATTTATTAATTGCTGGAACGACTGGGTCAGGTAAATCTGTTTGTATAAATACGATAATTTTATCTTTGCTTTACAAACATACTCCTGAAAAATGTAAATTTATTCTTATTGATCCTAAAATGTTAGAACTTTCAACTTATGAAGGCATACCTCATCTTTTGTGCCCCGTGATTACTGAAGCAAAAAGAGCTGCCTCCGTCTTAGGTTGGGTTGTTAAAGAAATGGAAAGTCGATACCGATTAATGACTAGAGAAGGAGTAAAAAACATAGATGGATATAATGCTAAACATAAGCTCCCTATGCCTTACATAGTTGTGATTGTAGATGAGATGTCTGATCTTATGCTTGTTGCCGGTAAAGAAATTGAAGGTTACATCCAAAAATTATCTCAAATGGCAAGAGCTGCAGGAATTCATATAATAATGGCAACTCAAAGACCAAGTGTTGATGTTATAACTGGAACAATAAAAGCTAATTTCCCAACAAGAATATCATTTCAAGTAACATCAAAAATAGATAGTAGAACAATTTTGGGTGAACAAGGTGCAGAACAGCTTCTTGGAAGAGGTGATATGCTTTATATGTCTTCTGCAAACAAAATAGTTAGAATTCATGCACCATTTGTTTCTGAAAATGAAATTGGAAAAATAAATAATTTTTTAAGATCTCAGGCAGAGCCAGATTATGTTGATGAAATATTAAGCTTTGCTGATGAAAAAGAAGTTGGAACTAACTTACTAGAAAACGATAATAAAGATGAATTATATAATACTGCTTTAGAAATTATAAAATCAGAAGGAAAAGCATCTACATCATTTTTGCAAAGAAAGTTGCAAATTGGTTATAATAGAGCCGCAAGAATAATTGATATGATGGAAGTTAATGGGGAAGTTAGCAAGGCAAATCATGTTGGAAAAAGAGAAGTCCTAAAATGATAAAAAAAATACTTTTACTTTTTTTTTTATTGAATTTTTTTAGTTACTCTAATGCATCAATTGAGAATAAAATTATTAGCAATTTTAAAAAAATCAATAATATAAGTTTTGATTTTAAGCAAACAATAAATGATAAAAATGAAGAAGGAAGCTGTATAATACAATATCCAAAAAAAATTTACTGCAAGTATAATAATTTAAAAAAAAAATTAATTGTTTCAAATGGAAATTCTCTTGTAATTAAAAACCTAGCTGGTAAAGAATATTTTACATACCCTTTGGAGCAAACTCCATTTGCATTAATTTTAGATAAAAATTTACTATTAGAAAAAATTGAAATTTTAAAGGCAAAATTTCTCAACGAAAAATATTATTTATTTAATATGGAAAATAACGGAAATATTATAAACATTTTCTTTGATAAAAATTCTTATGATTTGATTGGATGGCAAACAGAAGATATATATCAAAATTTAGTAGTTACTTATATTTTTAATGTTAAAAAAAATTCTAAAATTGATAAAAAAAAATTTAAATTACCTGAATCACATTAGTTTTTTATAAATTTAGAGTTTCAGTTTTAAAAATTTTCATTCCTCTAGATAAATAATTTTTTAAAGCATTTTTATGATCCAAAGAGCAAGTATGTACCCATATTCTTTTAGACCCAATACTAAATGATATTTTGATAGCCTCAGATAATAAATATCCACCTAAATTTTTTCCAATATATTCCTCTAAAATTCCAAAGTAGGCAATCTCACAATCTAATTCATCTTTATAGAAAATTTGCTCAAAATATCCAATAAGATCTTTATTACTTTTTAAAATATAAGTATTAACTCTAGTATCCTCTAAATATTCAATCCACTTTTTATCACTCCAAATTAGCCTATCAGTCCACCTATGTTTTTTTCCAACTTCTTTATAAAAAAACTTGTTTAATTGAAAGTCAGGTGGATTAGCTTTTTCTATATATAAATCATTTAATGGTTTAGTTTTTTCAACTAATTCTTTTAAAGATTTTATTTCAAGATAGCTTCTTTCTACTTGACTTTTCACTCAACCATTTTCCCAACTTTTTCACCACCAAATAGATGAAAATGCAAATGTGGCACTTCTTGTCCTCCATGCTCACCAATGTTAGCTAAAGCCCTATATCCATTTCCAATTTTTGATGAAATACCAAGTTTTTTTGCTACAGAATTTATTCCTTTTAATAATCCTATCATCTCCTGAGACGAAGCATTTTGATTAAAATCATCAAGATCAGTATACTTTCCTTTTGGAATAACTAGTACATGAATTTTTTTTTTAGGATTAATATCGTGAAAAGATAAAACATATTCATCCTCATAAATTTTATTACACGGAATTTCACCCCTTAGTATTTTTGCAAAAATATTATTATCATCATAGCTCATTTTTTTCTCTTTTCTAGTTCCTGCATCACATCTTCTATTTTAACTTCGTTTGCCTCTAAATAAACAAATAAATGATACAATACATCTGCTGCTTCATGAATTTTATTAGAATTTTTATCAACTGCTTCGATTAATTCTGAAATTTCTTCTTTGACTTTTTCTACTGATAACGATTTATCATTTAATAATTTGTTTGTATATGACAAATCGACAGGATTTTTTTTTCTATCACGAATAATTAAAGTTAATTCTTCTAGGATTTTAAGCATTTTATAAGATAGATTATTTATTCATAAATTTTAATTATTTTTTTTAATATTTCTTCATTAACTAAAATAGAGCCTGTTTTGGATAAATGAGCTCCATCTATATAAAATATACTATTTTTATCATGCCCAACACATTTATTTTTTATGTAATTATTACAAAAAATTTTATGAGGATAAATTTTATGTACATTTTCATGATTAAAACCTTGCAATAAATCAAAAATGGCTTTGGAATCATTAGAAAAATTTGAATAGCTTATGGTAACATGATTTTTTTCATCATTTAAATATCTAGATAAATTTATGTCCGAAGATCTAAATATTTTATTTATCTTTTCAGAAATACTTTCTTCAAGTTTTGGAATCGGATATATGAAAATTATTTTATAATTTTCTTTCAGTAGTTCATTTATATCATTTATAAAAAAAGATTTTTCACTCTCTGAAAGACTAATTGTGTAATTTAAATGAATTAAAATTATACCTTTTTTTTTTAATATTTTATTTTTTCTAAAAGTATAAATGTCATTATTACAAAATATGGACTGATTTTTTAAATCTTTTTTAATAAAATCACATCCAGCATTTGTCATTGGGATAAAATTTAATTGAATTTTGGATAAGTTAGACCTTAACTCTTCTTGCAAAGATGCTGCGGTAGAATCTCCAATTAAATAAACATTTTTATTATTTGGGTCTAAATTGAATTCACAAAAAATCTTTTTTCTTTGAAAACAAGGTTTAAAATACTGTTTAGTTTTAAACCACGTTTTTTCATAAAGTTCTCTGGTAATTGGTGGAAAATTTTGTAGCTGATACGGTAATGCAAAGTATATTATTATAAATGAAGAAGAAGTTAAAATTAAGAAATTATTTATAACTTTTTTTATTGGATAACTTTTTTGTCTAAAAAAAGACTCAACATATCTAAAGCTTATAAATGAAATTAATATTGATATTAAAAATAAAGCAAATTTAATAAATAAATTGCTATTATCTATCCCTAAAATTTTTGCAAAAGAAAATATAGGATGATGCCAGAGATATAAAGAATAAGATATTAAACCTAAATTTTTTAAAATTTTAAAAGATAAAACTTTATCAACAGAATTTTTTGGATTAGAGCAAAAAATTATTATAGAAGTACCAACTACTGGGAATAAAGTTTTGTATCCAGGATGATTGTTAATACTATCAAAAAATATAAAAGAAAAAATAATCAAACCCAATCCTAGAAAAGATAAAAATGATTTTAAATTATTATTTAATTCGTGGGTTTTCTTTTTTTCATTAATTGCAAGTAATGCTCCTATAAGAAGTTCCCAGCCTCTACTAGGCAACATATAAAAATTAAAAGAACCATGATTTTTATTAATTAAAAGTGAAAATAGAAATGATAAGAAAATAAAAATAACTAAAATAAGTTTAATATTTTTTTTTCCAAATTTTAAAACTATAATTAAAAAAGCAGGATAGATTAGGTAAAATTGTTCTTCTATGGACAATGACCATGTATGTAATAATGGTATATGTGTCAAAATACTTTGTCCATAAGATTCACCAGAGTAATGAAAGAAAAAATTAGAAACAAAAAAAATAGAAGATAGAACCGATTTGATAAAAAATATGAACTGATTAGGTAGTAGTATGAAATATGCAAAAATTGTAGAAACTAATAGCACTAATATAAGTGCTGGAGCTAACCTCCTAAATCTTCTTTCATAAAAATTTCTAAATGAAATTTTTTTATCTTTTTTATATTCATCAGAAATAATTCTTGTTATTAAAAAACCAGATATAATTAAAAAAATATCTACCCCGAAAAAACCACCAGAAAATAAATGATTTCCATTTATTATAATTTCTGCATGATATAAAATAACACCTAAAACAGCTATCCCTCTTAGCCCATCTATTTCTGCCCTATATTTACTTATCATGTTTAAATTATAATCTTACTGGAAGGCCTTTTTTATTAAGATAATTTTTAGCATCTTTTATAGAATATTTTCCATAATGAAATATAGATGCTGCTAGAACCGCGTTAGCTTTTCCTAGTTTTATACCATCAAAAAAATGATTAAGATTCCCCACTCCACCTGAGGCAATTATTGGTATATTAACTTTTGAAGATATATTAAACATTAAATCTATATCGTAACCAAGTTGAGTTCCATCTCGATCCATAGAAGTAACTAATAATTCTCCAGCACCTTTCTCTTCCATCTTTTTTGCAAACTCTATTGCATCAATGCCTGAATTGTTTCTACCACCATGGGTAAAAATTTCCCATCTATCTTCATTTTTCTTAGCGTCTATCGCAACAACTATGCACTGGGAACCAAACTTTTTAGAACTTTCTACAACAACATCAGGATTTTGTACTGCGGCTGTATTTATAGAAACCTTGTCTGCCCCGCAGTTAAGTAATTTATTAATATCATCAACATTTCTAACTCCACCACCAACTGTTAAAGGGACAAAACATTTCTTAGATGTTTTTTCAACCACATCATAAATTGTGTCTCTATTTTCATTTGATGCAGTTATATCTAAAAAACAAATTTCATCTGCACCACTATCACTATAGATTTTAGCTTGTTCAACTGGATCACCAGCGTCCTTCAAATCTACAAAGTTTATACCTTTTACTACACGGCCATTTTTAACATCTAAACAAGGTATTATTCTATTTTTAAGCATCTATTTCTTTTACTAATTCATCTAATTTAATGTCACCATCGTAAATAGCTTTACCAACTATTATACCTTCAATATTTTTTAATCTCTTTGCTTTTTTAATATCATCTATTGAAGATACACCGCCAGAAATTATAACTGGGCAGTTAGACGTATCAGCTATTTTTTGAGTTTCCTCAAAATTTGGGCTTTGTTTAGTTCCATCACGGT
>CEUZ01009346.1_pt1 | contig 20287 bp, 18 predicted proteins | sample 361511 | NCBI WGS metagenome assembly CEUZ01 (sample SAMEA2622822, study PRJEB7988) | marine metagenome | biome: marine biome (ENVO:00000447); feature: surface water layer (ENVO:00002042); material: "saline water (ENVO:00002010), including plankton (ENVO:xxxxxxxx)" | depth 5 m
TTATTTATACTTCCTCCTCGACAAGAATACATAGAGCCGCCTGTTTTAATCTTTTCACCTTCTATTCCACCCCAACCAACGTAAGAAGTTGCAATTTTCAACTCATATTTAACTTGATAAATATATTCTGCCTGTAAATGAATTAATCCAGGTTGAGAAATTACAATATCACCACTAGTTTTCTTAGCAAGATAAAGCCAAAATGCTCCAATATCAGAATAAATACCATGAGCAGACCCCAAAATAGATACTTTATCACCAGAATATTTAAAAAATTTACTATTTGCAAGAATAAAAATAATTCTTTGCTTTATTCTTAATCCATAATTCATGAGATTGAACTTTTTAAGTCCCCAATAACCATGAGTAATTTTTTTGTCATACGTATTCACATTTATATCCCTTAACTCCATCTCACTTAAATTTAAAAAAGATTCTTTAAACTCTTTATGTCTATAAAAAAACCCTAAATCTATTAAAGAATATTTATCAATTTCTTTTAATCGAACTGTTTTTCTCAGTGGGAATTGTATAGCCTTTCCATCCAAATCAATATTATGAGGAATTCCACTTAGGTTTAAATAATGACCAAAGGCATCATCAGAAAGCAACACACCAAAGAGAACATAAAGTTCATCTATGGTAAAGTCTAAACCCTTACTAATAAAAAAATCCCTTGCCTTTTCAGCAAAGTTCAAAAAGAAGTCATCTTCATATTTAGAAAAAGAATCCCAGTCAAAATTTTGATGATTAAATTCAGTCATAAATAAAAATTTAAGTTAATAAGATAATTTTGATATATGTTAATTATCAATTTTTAATAATGCAGATATGTTATTTCCATTACTTTCATTTTCTGCTATTTTAACAAATTCATCATTTAGCTTTTTAATATCCTTATGAATTTTAGTAGCATCTGTAATGTTTTTATTTGGTTCACCTTTAAAATACCAATTGAAATAATTTGATATTGAATAATCTTGAATTGTTGATATCTCTTTTATTGCAAAATCAGTCTTAGAAATAATTTTTGAAAAAGTATCTATAGTATAATAATATGGATGTGCTTTGTGATACATAAATTGATTATAATTTTTTAAAGATTTTATTGGTAGAGTTTTTTTATACCAATCATCTTCATTTGGAAAAAGAAAAAAAAGATGTGTTTTAGAATGACTAATTCTTTTCAATTTTTTTAACTCTTCTACTGGGTTTTCAAAATGCTCGAACACCTGGATACCAAATATAAAATCATATTTACTATTAATATCATCTATGCAATTGTAAATCTTACTTTTGCTAAATTCTTTTTTTAGAATTATTTGATGCTCAAGATTTTTTTCAACAGCATCAATCTGTAGTTTAGGCAAAAGATTATTCAAAGCATAAATACTAGCACCTACTCCTGATCCAAGTTCTAAAATATTTTTATGTTTACTTTTGTTGCAAATGCTACTTATAAAATTAACCGTTTTTTCAATGGACTTAGCTCTAGATAAAATCTGCTCTTTAATATTCCAGCTTTTATCTAGAGTCATTGACCCATAATCTTCAGAATATTTTATTGTTTTATATTTCTTTAAAAAGATAAAATTGCATTTATCACATCTTAATACATCATTTTTACCTTCTCTAATTTCAGTTTGAATGACTGTATGGTTATAATTATTACAAATTAAACATTTTTCTTTTTTGTTTAGGGTCATCCTTAATTATTCTTATAGCTTTACTTTTAATGAATTTTTCATTTCATAATATGAATATGCTTTATTTATTAACCTGGATTTAACTTGATTGATTAAATCCTCATCCTTCATAGGCCTGTAATACTTACCTAAATCAAATTCTTCTGAAAAATCAAATGGTTTTTGTATTATTTTTTTAACACCGTTCATCATAACTATTGCTTGATGTTTAATCATTTTTGCTCTAACAATTTCGTAACTATCTCCATTTTTTATATATAAATAATCCTGAGATACCAATTCACCAGCATCAATTTTTTCATTCATTAAGTGACATGAGGATCCTACTGGGTCATCATTTAAGATTGCCCATTCAACAGCAGAACAGCCTCGATATTTCTGCACAAACCCTGAATGACAATTAAGCATTCCATACTTTGGGATTTCCCATATAGGATTCCTGATTATTTTAGTTGATCCTGAAATAACCAATTCAGGTGCTAAATGACTTAAAGTCTTCTCTGTTAATTGACTATTGACATCATCAGTAAAATAACATGGTATTATTGATTGGTCTAGAGCCTCGATTAAATCAATAAATTTATAATTGCCTAGCGTCCTCTCACTTACTAGCTTTCTTCTGTGATCATCAATCTCATATCCAATAAAAATTATTGATTCTATATCAATATTTTCTTTCAATGCTAGCGAGATATATTCAAAACTTAGCTCACCACCAAATTCTGCAATAACTGATATTTTCATAATTTGTAAAAACTAACTAAAAGAGTTTATGAATTAAGTGTTTAAAAATTGTTTTTAATTATTTTAATTAAAGAATCCATTTGATCATGAGAACCTATTCCAATTCTTACTAAACCATTTAAAAATCCTTCATTGAAAGGTCGTCTAACCAAAAAACCATTCATTCTCATTAAATCTTGAAAGTTCTCATCAGACTTTGTTTGAGGAATTTTAACTAAAATAAAATTCGCATCAGTTTCATGAGCTTCAAAGCCTAGATCTTGCAATTTACAAACAGTTAAAGACATTTCTTTTTTTACATCATTAATAAAATTATCAAGTAAATGTATATGATCAACAAAAAAACATCCAATTACTGACGCGAGACTAGAGATTTCATGCATTGGACGAAATTTGGATAAATTATTAATCATTTTTTTATTTGAAATTAAATAACCAATTCTAACACCAGCGAGTGCCATACTTTTAGAAAAAGTTCTAGATATAATGAGATTATCAAAATTATTAATTAAATTAATAGCAGTTTGATCATGAAAGGGGTAATATGCTTCATCAATAAGAATTAAAGCATCCTCATCCTTAGCTTTCTTAATAATTTTTATTATTTGATCTAAGCTAAATCCCCTTCCAACAAATCCATTTGGATTTTCAAAAATAACTAATCTTGTTTGATTTGTAATTTTTTCACAGAATTTATTTAAGTTTAATTTTAAGTTATCGCTAAATGGAATTGAAACTTTTTTTGCATTAAATAAAGAACAATAAATCGATGACATTGCATAAGAAGGCTGATGAATTAAAACCTCATCGTTTTCAGATATAAATACTTCAAAAACTGTTTTTATCGCAAGGTCTGATCCAGCTGTAATAAATAATTCATCGTTTTCAATATTTAAATATTTTGACAAATTATCATACAATGGCTCTGGTTCGGGATAAGCAGAAAGTAAATATGAATCTATTTTTTGTTTTAATTCTTCCATTATTTTTTCATCAAAATCCACAGTTCTTTCATTTTTATCTAATCTTATAAACTTTTTTCTATCAATAAAGTCTTCACCAATACGATTGATATTAATTAAATGTTTTTTTGGTTCTATTATCATTTCTTTTTTGGAGTTTGATATAATTTAGAAATATTATCATTTAGCTCTCCCAACCTGGATGATTGCATATTCTTTGATAAATGACACCAATCATTAGTCTCGCTACTTACATAAATCGCGTGAAGAAATTTTATGGTTTTCATTGCATCTTCAAATGATACATATGGTTGATCATTATGCTTCATTGCTTTATATATACCTTCATATATTACTTTATGGCCAAACCCATAAACGTCAGGAAAAATTTCTGAATTTCTTTTTTCTTCAGTTTTATCTGGAGAAAAAGTAACAAGTTCATTAGTTGCCCATCCACCAATCACAGCAATACCTTTACTCCCAACGAAAGATAATGATGATTCAAAGTCTTCAGGCCTAGCTGCAGTTGTGATTTCAACAACTCCAGAGGCACCACTTTCAAATTGCAATGTAGCGACAGCTGTATCTTCTACTTCTATATTAGACCCATTCGTTGACATTATAGAACTGACCTTTGAAATTTCACCCATTACATATCTTAAAATATCAAGATGATGAATCCCTTGATTAGTACACGCACCACCATCATGTGAAAAAGTACCCCTCCATGGGTCTCTATCATAATATTGTTGCGTTCTGCACCATCTGGTCCTAATGGTTGATAAGAAAATTTCTCCTAATTCATTATTCTTCACAGCTTTTTTAACCCTATCAACAGACTTATTAAATCTGTATTGAAAAACAGGGAAAATAATTACATTATTTTCTTTAGATTTATTTTTTAGTATTTCACCTTGATCAAGATTCATTACGATTGGTTTTTCAACAACAATATTTTTTTTGTGATTTTCAATAATATCAAGAGAGTGCTCGAAGTGCATACCGCTGGGAGTAACTATTGATACTAAATCTATTGATTGATGATCAGCAAGCATTTCATTATAATTTTCGTATACTATAATATTTTGATCCAAGTTTTTGGCCATCTCTAATGCTTTATCTTTATCTAAATCACAAATAGCAAGAAGCTCATATTGATCTCTTAATTCTAATATTGATCTTGCATGGTGACCAGCAACCCTTCCACACCCAATTATTGCAACCTTAACTTTATTTGAATTCATTATGATTTAACTTTCCTGTTTGACTTTATCCAAAGCTCAGAGTATTTAACGTCTTCAATAGAATGGATATCAATTACTAATTCTTTATTTTCAACTGCTTTAATTTTTTCCCCCATCCAGTACCATGGCCCTTGTCCGTCATCATGTAATTTTCCATTTTTTACCCTAATTGCCCATACTTGATGATCTAAATAAAAACAAGGTCCTAACAGCTGCCTAGTTGTAGAAACATTGGTTTTATTTTCTGGCAAAATTGATTGTAATAAATTATTCTCATCAATTGTTTTTGCCCTAGTTGGGTGATGATCTCCCCAGTCTCTTACTGTAACCGCACTGTCCAATGAAGGATCCTTAAGTAATTCCTCTATGCATTTGTCAATAGCACCATCAGGCTGAATTGCTACATTACACATTAATATAACAATTATTTCAACATCTATATTGATAGAATTTAATTCTTTAAGCGCATGATTTATACAGGTATTATGCTGTGAATCCGATTCAGCAAACTCATTAGGTCTAGCAATTATTTTAATATCATTTTCCCTTGCAACTTCTTTTAACTCACTGCCATTTGTAGATAAATAAATATCGTCAATATATTTTGATTTTTTTGCAGCAAAAAAAGGATATAGCATTAATGGCTTTCCTAGGATAGGATATGTATTTTTATATGGAAGGGATTGTTGCTCAGAACCTCCTCGCCCAGTAAGTAATCCAATAATCATAAAAATTTATATAAACTGGTCGTATCTTTTAAAGTCAAAATATTTTTTTTTTCAGCCATTTCTTTAAACTCTTTTAAGCTATTGCACCATGCAGCCCAAAAAACATTATAAGATTCCTTTAAAGGGTCAATCAAATGAGTAATGTTATCATCTATAAAACAGATATCTTTTTTTAATATTTTTTTTTGTTGAATAAAATAGTCTAGAGCTTCAAGTTTAGATGATATTTTTGATTGATCCAAAATATTTTCTGAATCAATATTTATATAATTATTATCCAATATTAATTTTACTGAATCATAATCTTTCAATGTAGCAATGAGCAAACGTTTTTGATCGTTTAATCTCTGTAAAACTATAATTACATCATTAAAAACTTCATGTAGATTAATCCAAGCTGATATATTTTCATTTTTTAATCTCTTTCTTTCTTTAAAAAATATTTTTTTAAAAGATTCAACATTATTTTTCCACCTTTTACATAATTGATCAAATTCTTCTTGGTTTTTAAATGAGTTTGTAGGTGAATTAATTACTCTCATAAGTGTATAATATTCCCCAGCACCTCTAACATATGGCCGTAAAGGATGAAAAATATCTTTTTCTGTTTGACTAAATTCCAATAAATCTTGACGGAAACCTGCCCTATCATTCCAACGCTCCCACGCATTCCATGCTGTTACCATGCATTCATTCGTACTATCGCACACTACGCCATCAAAATCAAAAACAACAAATTTATATCTATTATTCATAAAAGCTAGTCAATAAATCAGGAAGGCCTTCAATTTTGACTGTGAAAGTATCGCCATTCTTGAGAAATTTTCTATCTCGAACTCTTGAAGGAGTCCCAGTAATGATAATATCACCTGGGTATAAAGTCATCCAATTTGATAACCAAATCACAATTTTTTCAGGATTCCATATCATTTCATTGGTATTACCTTTTCTTAAAAGTATATCGTTATGGTAAGCAGTAATTTCTTTATTATGAAAATCATAATCAGTATCAATATATTGCCCAAGAGGACAAAATCCATCGGCCGATTTTGAACGCGCTAAATGATGATCCCTATTATCAACATTATCGCATGAAACATCATTAGCAGCTAGATAACCCAAAATATAGCTTTTGACATCTGAAATTGGAATTTTTGAAGATGTGGTTTTTCCAATAACTACGCCTAACTCCGCTTCACCCCATGTATTTGAAGTAAAAGGCAATCTTACGGGCTGATTGAAAGAAGAAACAGCATTTGTACTTTTCAAAAAAACTAGAGGTTCAGACATCGATGATGTAATCCCAGTTGAGCCTTTGTAATTAATTGCTAAAGCAATAATTTTAGTTGGTAGACATGGAGCTTCGATAAGCCTAGAGTCAAAAGGAATAGCTTCATCATAATTGATTTGAAGATTTTTTGAAAATGGATCATTTAATAATGGAAAAATTTTGTCAACTTCTAATATGCCATTAGATATAGATTTATTAATTAAGTTTTTATAACGAATTAATTTCATTATACGTCAATAAATGCAGCAGCCCTAACAGGGGAGCCATCAAGAGCTTCAAAAGATAATGGAAACCCATAAAACTGAAAACTTTTTAAAGCTGTTAGCTTATCTAAATTTGTAAGCGATTCATAAATAATAATTTCATCTTTTAGCAAAGCATTATGTATTGGCTTGATGTCACTCCCGCTAGCATCGACGCTTGGTAAATCACAACCAAATATTTTTATGTTATTATTTTTCACATATTCAATTAAATCATTAGGTATTATTGGTCGATCTTTGCCAAAAAATGTATTTGGATCATTAAATTTTTTGTACCAACCTGTATTATATATGATTGTATCAATGGAATCTGTATTTATTAATTTGAAATAATTAGTTTTATCAACTAAAACCCCCCTTCCATGAAAAGATTCTAAAGAATAATCGGAAATTGTTTTTCCATTAGGTATAACGTGAGCTGGTACGTCAAGATGAGTTCCCGTGTGTGTCCCCATCTTGAATGAATGTAAAAGAGTTTTATCCTTTTTAATTTCTTTTTCTTTAATAAACTGGACATCAGGATCCGTTGGGTAAGTTGGGGTTTTTTCAGATATTGGGTAACTCAAATCAATGAGTTTCATTTTTTTCTCCTTCGCAACCCAATCTTCTGTGCGCCATCTACTTTATTCATCTTTGCTTCAAGATCATAAAGAAGATCTAAAAGACCTTGCCCAAGATCGTAAAATGTATCAGATGTTATTTTTTGAGCAACTTGCGGTTTATAATTGTAGGGTGTGATTTCATAATGGTGAAGTTCTTCTTCTAATTCATATATTATTTCAATTTCACCATTAAAAATTTCACGAATCATAGTTAATAAATCTTTAATTTTAATTTGTTGATTACCTGTAATAATTAAATGCTTATTTTTATATTTCTCTTTTAAAGCATCTAAAGATAATCGAGCAGCATCTTGGACATGTATATATTCCCGTAGCTCTTCTCCATCCCCGCGCCTTATAATCTTCTTTTCTTTAATCGCTTGAATTAAAAAACTTCGAATTGCATTAAAATTATTTGCACGAGGTCCATATAGTGAACCAAATCTTAAGATTGTATAATCAAGCCCAAACTCAGATTGATATTCTTCAATTAGTTTTTCACATGCTTGTTTTGAGACTCTGTAAAAGCTTCCTAATTGACTATAGACATATATTGTGCTCGCAAATAAAATTTTTTCTATATCGTTTTTTCTTGAACATTCTAAGACATTTTGTGTACCTAAAATATTTTCTTTTATGGTTTCAGTGGGACCAGAGCTTGAAATGTCAATATCCGCCTGTGCAGCAAAATGATAAACTAAATTACAGCCTTCTATGGCCTCATTTAATTTTTCAGAATCCAGAATATCTCCAACATACTCTTTATGTGACTTATTGTAAGGAGAAGGAAATTTATCATAGAGAACAATATCATATCCAAAACTATCAAGCATGTCAACAATGTGACTCCCTAAAAACCCCGAGCTCCCAGTGACTAAAACTTTTTCATTCATAGACTAAGTCCCTTTTAATCCTTTAATAAGGTTTTCTGCTGCTTCAATTTCCATCTTAATTCTAATCTCTGAAGCATATGAACCAATATGAGGCGTTAAAATAGTATTCTCTAATTTTTTTAGCTTGCCAAAATAAGGTTCTTTTTTATAAACATCTAGCCCTACCCCCATGATACTTTTACTTTTTAAACTATTATATAATCCTTCTTCATCAACAATTCCACCTCTTGATGCATTTATTAATATTGCTTCAGGTTTTAACAATTTTAAAAATTTATCATTAACTAAGTTTTTGGTTTTGTCATTCAAATTTACATGTATACTAATAATATCTGACTCCCTAAAAATAGTATCTAAGCTACAGTAATTAATATTATATTTTTTTGCAAAAACGTTATCCTGAAAAAGATCATTAACAATAATTTTAAATTTAAAGCCAGATACAAGCTCAACAAGGTCTTTGCCAATGCTACCAAGGCCAACTATTCCTAATGTTTTGCCCCTTAAAAGAGTCCCCATTCTCTTATTCCATTTATTATTAATTAAATCTTGATGGTGTAAATTTATATTTCTAGCAATATTTAACATTAACCCCAAAACCAACTCCGCAACTGCAGGCCCAGGAGAGGTTATTGTTTTTAAAACTTCAATACCATATTTTTTTGCTAAATTTAAATCTATGTTATCGATTCCAACGCCAAGACGGGAGACAGCTTTTAGCTTGGGAAGGTTTTTTAATACATTTGCGTTATAATTTTCCGTTCCAGCGATTATCCCTAATAAATCTTTGCCAAAGTTTATAAGCTCACTATCATTTAATTTTCTATTAAAATGATTTTCTTTTATTTTGAACCCACTGGATTTTAGAAGTTTTATTGGTTTATCGCTTAAAAAACCAAATGAACTTGTAGCAATACCAATTTTCATATTTTTTTGTTAATCATATAACCTGCATTTGAACCATTTGATTAAACTTTGAATTTTTTCTATTTAGCAATTCTTCAAATGAACCACTTTCAAGCAATTTGCCTTTTGCAAGAACATACATAAAGTCGACATTTCTAATAGTAGAAAGCCTATGCGCAATAATCACCACCATCATTTTACCTTTTAAACTATCTATGCTTTTTTGAATATACATTTCAGACTCTGAATCAAGTGAGCTTGTTGCTTCATCCAAAATCAACAATTTTGGATTTTTATAGAGCTCTCTTGCTATAAATAGACGCTGCCGCTGTCCTCCAGATAAACGAATACCTCTATCTCCAACAAGCGTATCATAACCATCGGGAAGTGTACCAATAAACTTATCTATATATGCATTTCTTGCTGCTAATTTTATATTATTTTTTATTGATTTAACATCGTTAGAGTCGTCCCATAAGCAGATATTATTTGCAATTGTATCATTAAAAATAATGGTTTCCTGAGATACGTAGCCTATATTCTCTCTCCATGATAATAAATCGATTTCTTTTGATTTAACCCCATTAATTTTTACTATACCATTTGTGGGCTTTAGCATTAAGGTAATTAAATCTATAAGCGTAGACTTACCAGCGCCAGATTCACCAATCACAGCAACAGTCTGATTGATTGGAAAATTTAAATTAACATCTTGTAGAACAAAACTGTCTGATTTATCATATTTGAATGAAACATTTTCCAGCTCAATTCCACTATTTATATTTTCTAACTTTAAATTTCCACCGGGTTCCTTAAAAATTTTTAAATTATTAAATTCATTATCAACAATCTCTACGCTACCAATTAGGGTTAATACATTCTGCCACCCCCCTTGAATTTCAAAAATGTGGCCAAGGCTCCGATGAAACATAAGTAAAATAACCATTATTGGTATAATTTTAGATTCTAGATATCCGACTTGGAATCCAATAATTGATAATACAAAAATAATGGTAAGGGGTTCGCGAACAGAGTTGCTTAAGGTTGATGCAATATATGAGCGTACCTGATAATAAGATAATTTATCTATACTATCTAAAATCCCTTTTCCTAATTGGGTTAGCTGGCCTGTTGAAGCTGAATATTTAAATGATTGAATAACCTGTACTATTAGTTTACTTAAGCTACCAGCTTCAGATGCCTGCATTCTTGATAAAGAATGAACCCAATTGTTCAATCCTTTAAAGACGTAAAAAAATGAAAACCCAATTATGATTGACAATAAAGCTATTTGCCATGAAATCAAAAATGAAAAAAATATATAACCAAACCCCATAAACATATTTGATAACAAATTGACCATTCCATTGAATGAAAGAACAAAATTATTTATCTGCTCATTGAAAATATTAATAAAATGTCCTGTATCTTTTTTAGCATAATATTCATAATTCATTAATGTAAATGATTTATACATGCTTGATTTAAGTTTTTTATACATCCTCACCCTAATCAAACTTCGAAATATTCCTTCTCCTATAAATATCAGTCCTTTCAATATAAAAATAGAGCCTATGAGAACTAATATAGCAATTAAATTATTTTCCCAACCAAGTTTAGATAAAATGTTATAAAACATAAGACCAACCTGATTCTCAGGAGGACCACTGCCATCAATTACACTAAATAGTGGCATTACCATAGTTAATCCCACCCCTTCAACAAAAATTAAAATTGATGAAATAACAAATAATAAAAATGTCTTTTTACCAGAATATTTTATATAAATAGGTAAATATTTAATTATACCAGAGAGTGGATTCATATTTTCTGTTTTTTCTTAAAAAGTAAAATAATTGGTAATGTTTAAATAATTAGGCTAAATAAATTTTATTTGATTTTTTATATTTTCCTCTAGTATCAACAATCAACTTTGCTTCATTTTCGATTAAGTTAAAATCAAATATATCATGATCAACTGCAATTAAGACCAGATCAAACATTTTTAGATTTTCTTTTTTTAAATCAATCTTTTCAATTTTTAAGCTAAATTTTCTTGTTTTTGGAATTTTATCAAAATATGGGTCGCAAAATTGTACTTTGGCCCCAAGCTTAATTAATTTTTCAATAATAACTAATGATGGAGACTCTCTTAAGTCATCAACATTTTTTTTGTAAGAAAGGCCCATTACTAAAATTGTACTACTATTTATAGACTTTTTATTATCATTTAAAGCTTCAATTACTTTATCGATAACATAAGAAGGCATTGATGAATTGATTTCTCCTGCAAGTTCTATAAATCTAGTTGGCACATCTAACTCTTTTGCTTTCCAACTTAAATAAAATGGATCAATGGGAATACAATGCCCCCCTAAGCCAGGGCCTGGATAAAACGGAGTAAAACCAAATGGTTTAGTAGAGGCTGCCATTATGACTTCATAAATATCAATATTCATTTTATTTGTTAAAATTTTTAATTCATTAACTAATCCAATATTTACAGATCTATAAATATTTTCAAGTATTTTTGTCATTTCAGCAACCTTTGTTGATGAAACAGGTACTGTAACATCTACTATCTGATCATATAAGACTTTAGTTAAGTCTGAACAAATATTTGTTATACCACTAACTATCTTAGGTGTGTTTTTTGCGCCAAATTCTTTATTGCCTGGGTCCTCTCTTTCTGGTGAATATCCAATAAAAAAGTTTTCCCCTAAAATAAATTTGGGACTTTTTATCTTTTCAATTTTTGGGACTATTTCTTCTTCAGTAGTTCCTGGATAGGTTGTGCTTTCTAAAACAAGAAGCTGATTGTTTTTTAAATTTGGAATTATAGAATTTAATGTAGAGTGTATAAAGCTTAGATCAGGTTCATTATGAATGCCTAATGGAGTAGGAACACAAATTATAATCACATCTACATTCGCAATTTTTTTAAAATCACTTGTTACGCGAAAATCTTTATTTAAGGCAGAAATAATTTTATCATTACCAAAGTGCTTTATATAACTATGTCCATCTCTCAAACTCTTAATTTTATTCTGATCAATATCAAAACCAATTGTTTTAAAATTTTCTTCGCAAAATCGAATAGCTAAAGGCAACCCAACATAGCCGAGCCCTATAATCCCAATTACAGATTTTTTATTTTTAATTAAATCAATTAGCATTTAGTTTTTTTCATTAAGATTTTTTTTAGCCCGATAGGTATAAATCAACATAATAAAAGAAAATAATAAAGCTCCAAAATAAAAAATTATAAGAAAAAATAAATTTTTCGAATAACGATTCAAAAACACAGGTTCAGCTGACTCATATCCAATATAATATGGAAGACCAATAAGAAGAGATAAAAAGACAATGCCTGATATACGATAATCTAAAACAATATCCTTTCCTTTTTTTCTAATAAAACCTCGCATTCTGCGAATTTTTTTACGGTCATTTTTATTGCTATATCTTATATAGGATCTGAAAAATCCAATAAATATACTTAAAAACAAGCCAAGCGATGCAGAAATAATTGTACTTATTACAAGATTTTTATTCATAGGATCCAGTGGAATTTTAGGCTTATCAAGAATTTGCAAAACAGATGCTTGCTGGATTTCATCTATTTTTGCAAGTTCAAATTGCTGTTTTAAAGTAAGATAAATACCTTTTTGAACTTCGACTTCTCGATTAAGTCTTTCTGATTCAAGCTGTAATGATGGTGAGGATAATTGCTGATTTTGTTCTCTAAATCTTTTTAATTGTTTCTCGGAATTATTCAACTCTTTCTGAACAGAATTAATTCGTATCTCAATAAATTTTAATTTTTCATTAACAGCCGTATTTTTATAATATAAATTAATCTTTTCAAGCTCAAATAAAATTACATTTGCCAAGTCTCTAGCAAATTGTGGCTCCGACGCTTTAACCTGCAATGTGCTAATTCCACTTAATTTATCTTGTGAAAAAACTATCATTGATTTAACTAAACTTGTTCCTTTAGCAATAAAGGCTTCTCTATTATACTGATTGAATTGTTCTTGTTTAGTAAGAATAGATAGTAGAGTTGACTCATTATCTTTTTCTTTTGTATAAAATTTTTCCTCTAACAATTTTTCTGCAAATACATCACTTCTTAAAAGCTCAGGCAAAAGGGATGGGCTAGATAAATCAGTTTGTGATTGAGTGGGTACGTTAATTCCAAACTGTGACGCTAGGCCTGCAAATGAGCTAGAGCTAGTATTGTTTTGAGGCAACAAAATAGTTGCCCAACTTAAATAAACAGGCTTTTGGACAAATTTTACATAAGTAAAAGTAATAAAGGAAAAAATAAAGGTTACTAAAAATATGACCTTTAGGTGCTCCGATAAAGTAACAAAAATATCAAAAATTGACATGGTATCTTTTTCATCTGAATCATTATAATTAAAATTTGGCGCCGCTAAAGATGGATTATTTATAGAATTAATTTTTGAAACAATATGGTAAGGCACTTGATCCCTGGCCTTCCAGTTTGAAACAGCCTGAGGGGTTGTTTTTAAAGTTCGAGCAATATCTGCAAGAGAAAAAACACCTCTTTCATTCATTATTGATTCAAATTCAGTAAATTTCATAATTGTACTAATTGCTGGAAGATTGCCCTAACTGCTGACTAAGAATAATGGTTGTGATGATTGATGTTATTATTGAAGTCCAATTAGTAGCAAACTGAGTTAAATCAAATGGTTCAGAAAATTCTTTTTCATTTACAACTATTGTAGCGCCATCGCTGATTTTCGGGTTTGTATACCATTTTTTAAGGTTCACAAGACCATTTGCATGAATTATAACGATACCTCCTCTATTCCCTGTTTCCGATAGACCCCCAGCTGACTCAATATAATATCTTAATGATTTGCCTTTTTTAAATTCAATTAGCCCTGGATTGTTCACCTTTCCAGAAACATTCACAGTTCCTGTGGATTCTTTGACAATAATGCTATCGCCTGGCATTAAAATAATACTTTCATTCTGCCAAGCTACCCTTATTTTATCTTTTTCAGAAAAACCTTCAGCGCCCACTTCGTTGCTCGAACTATTTTCAAAATATTTAACATCCCTAAAAATAGAAATTCCATTAGACAAAGCTTTCGGTGTTAATTTTCCAGCTCTATCTAATAAAGATTTTAACGTTTCTTTATCTGAAACAAGCGGATAAGATCCTGGAACATTTACTTCACCGAGAATTTGAACATTTTTCTTTTCAAAAAAATTAAGGTTAGCATGAATAACTAATCGATCCAGATTCTGAAGTTTAATATTATTTGACACATCGCCATTTTTAAGAGAAATAAGATCAACTTCAATCACATTTTCATAACGAGTTAAGGGATTTCTTCTAACAATTTGCCCTCTTTTCTGATATACTGATTTCCAAAATGTTGTATCTTCGAAACCTCCGCTCAAGTCAATTAAATCTTTAGCTTTCATACCTTCATAAAAATTATAAATACCAGGATATTTGACCTGACCAATAATCTCTACATTATTGATTGATTTAAAAACAGGTTTTACAGTAACAATATCACCATTTTGTGCAGGGGTTAATTCGCTATTTTGATAATCAATATAATAATTTTCTGTTTCAGGCTTACCTTTATCACGTTTTTCCAGCTCTGTAATCCTTTTTAAACTTATTGTAGAAGAAGCATCTGGCTTAAGCCCTCCAGCAAAATCAATTACTTCTTTTATTGATTCTCCTGGTAAAAATTCATATATGCCTGGACGAACAACACCTGAATCAATCTTAATAGTTGATAACCTCACTGGGACCACTAAAATATCTTGATCTCTAAGCTGTATATTTTCAGGTAAGTTACCATTTAATAAATAATCATATAAATCAATGGATACATAGTTTTTACGATTTCTTTTAATATTAATTAATCTAAGACTACCGGTAGTATCTACTCCTCCAGCTTGGATTAATCCAGTAAGAATGTTCGAAAACGGGTGGATAGGATATACTCCCGGATATTTCACCTCCCCTACAAAATTAACATTTATAGATCTTAATTTTCCCAATGAAAGATCAATATATGATGACGGACTGTTACCTTTTAGGGTTGCATAAACTCGGCTAAATTGATTAGAAAGATAGATTTGAGCGTCTTCAATCGTTTTTCCAGTCATATTTAAAAGACCAACTTTTTCATCATATATTTTCCCGTCTCTAGAAATAATATAATTTTTTCTTAACTGCGTTTCACCCCATAGTGAAACAACTATTTCATCGCCTGGGCCTAATAAGTAATTTGGAGGAGTTGGCAGATTTTCCCAGAATGCAACCGTATCTCTATTCGTAAAAAAATCATAACCAAAATGCTCCAAAATATTTTTTAACGAATCCGCAAAAACACTTAAAGGCTGATATGGAATTAGTTGAGCTTCCTGGGGGTTGCCAAAATCATTTTCAGAACTTTGCTCAATGGCTTCAGTTGTTGGCACTCTATTTTGCTGCCTTCTCTCATATTCTGCCTTAAGCTTATTTAATTCTTGCAAGTTTTGAGAGCTCCCTTGCATGGCAAATAGCAAACTAATTATTAGAATTAATTTATTTTTAAACATTATAATAATCCCTATACCATTTAACTAAAATTGGAATTCCTTCAGAAATATTTATTTGGGGATCATATCCTAGTTTTAATTTTGAATGATCTATATCAGCAAATGTATTTAAAGCATCACCAGGCTGAAGTGGTTCATAAGATATATTTGCTTTTTTCCCGATCTGATCTTCAATGATATTTAACATATCCAACAAATTTTCACTTTTATTATTCCCTAAATTAAAGATTTCACAATTATAGTTTTTATTAATCGCGGCCCTTGTCCCCGCAATGATGTCATCTATAAATGTGAAGTCTCTTTTCATTTTACCTTTATTATAAATTGCTATTGAATCACCATTAATAATGTTTTTTATAAATATATACATCGCCATATCAGGGCGATACCATGATCCATAAACAGTAAAATATCTCAATCCAGTTGTATTCAAACCATATAGATGGGAGTAGGAACGCGCAATAAGCTCATTTGATCGTTTAGTAGCTCCATATAGTGAAATTGGATCATCAACTCTATCATTAATACTATAGGGCACATCTTTATTAGAACCATAGACTGAAGAACTAGATGCATAAATTAAACCATCAATTTTTTGATGCCTGCAAAGTTCAATTATGTTAAGAAAACCAACCAAATTTGATTGCATATAAACGTGTGGATTATTAATACTGTAACGAACACCTGGCTGCGCTGCTAAATTAATAACGAGTTGTGGTTCAAAATTTTTAAATGCTTTGTTTATTAAATCTCTATCTACTATATCAATTTTATCAAAATCAAAATTATTATATGATTTAAGTATATCAAGGCGATCATGTTTAAGCTTTTGATCATAATAGTCATTTATATTATCTATACCCAATATTTCATGGCCATCCTGAATCAATGATTTACACAAATGATACCCTATGAATCCCGCCGCTCCTGTAACCAATAGTTTCAAAATTATTTATTTCCCTAGTTTATTAAATGATGGATTAAATACTTACCCACGACTCCGTCTGGTGAGTCCCATTTGAATAATGTGTTAAAAAAGACAATATGCACACGAACTATATCTATAATTATACACATATTTACATAATTAATACATATAATATAACAAATAATACAATTTTTATAAATATAATATTTATAGTATAATTCAGTTGTTATATGGTTATATTTTATTCTAACTATTAGAATTAATTTTTAAATTAAAATACTAATGAAAATAATTATTACAGGTGGATCAGGGTTTATAGGAAGCAATTTTATAATTAAGCAATTAATGACTAATAAGCATTCCTTATTAAATATTGATAAATTAACCTATGCAGGAATTTCTGAAAATCTTATTTCAGCAAAAAAAGATAGGAATTATAAATTTGTCAACGGTGACATTCGTGATAAAAATTTGATATATGAAATAATAAATTCATTTAAACCTGATGCTATTATAAACTTTGCCGCGGAGTCACATGTAGACCGATCAATCGATTCACCAATGGATTTTATTCAAACTAATGTAGTAGGTACTGCGAATCTAATAAATGAGGCTTATATATATTGGGAAAAATCAAATAATAAAAAATTTCGATTTCTACATATAAGCACTGATGAAGTTTATGGATCACTAGGTGATAGTGGATTTTTCGATGAACTAACTCCTTATAACCCTAGCTCACCATATTCTGCCTCAAAGGCAAGCTCTGATCATATTGTGAGGGCATGGTTTCATACATATAAAATGCCTATTTTAATCACAAATTGCTCTAACAACTATGGACCATATCAATTCCCTGAAAAGCTAATCCCTCTTATTATAACTAATTGCATTAATGAAATAGAACTACCTGTCTATGGTGATGGATTGAATGTAAGAGATTGGATATATGTCGAGGATCACTGTGAAGCAATTATGAATGTTCTTAATAATGGTGTTCCAGGTGAAACATATAATATTGGAGCCAATAAAGAGATAAGAAATATTGAAATTATAAATAAAATTTGTTCGATACTTGATATAAAAAAGCCACGAAAAAATAAAAAATCATATAAAAAACTTATTAAATACATTAAGGATAGGCCCGGACATGATTATAGATATGCTATTGATTCATCAAAAATAAGAGAAAATCTGGGGTGGAAACCAAAAGAAACCTTTGAATCAGGAATACATAAAACAATTGATTGGTATATAAAAAATGAGAGATGGTGGAAAAATATTCAAAAAAATGCTTCCACCTATTAACAACTAAAATTAAGAAGTGAGATTGATATAATTAATAAACTCGTGTTACTCCGACATGGAGAAAGTCAGTGGAACACCGAAAATAGATTCACCGGATGGACTGATGTTAATTTAACTGATAGAGGAGCAAGTGAAGCCATAAATGCTGGCAAATTACTAAATGCAGAATCTTTCGAATTTGATTTAGTTTATACCTCAGTACTAAAGCGGTCAATTAATACGATGAAATTATGTCTTGATGTTATGAAAATAAAAAATATAAAAATAAATTATGATTGGCGCCTCAATGAGAGACACTATGGTGCATTACAAGGGTTGAATAAATCCGAAACGGCCAAAAAATACGGTGATAAACAGGTGCTTTTATGGAGAAGAAGCTACGAGATTTCTCCACCTTTATTAGAATTAGATGATAACAGATATCCAAAATATGATAAAAAATATAAAAATTTAAACCACAATGAAATCCCAAGAGGTGAATCTTTAAGAGATACTGTTAATAGAGTAATGCCTTTATGGCAAAATGATATTTTACCAGCAATGTTTTCAGGAAAAAGAATTTTAATAGTTGCGCATGGCAATTCGCTAAGAGCGATAGTAAAAATTTTAGACCAAATATCTAATAAAAAAATAATTAAATTAAATATACCAACAGGAATTCCTCTTATATATGAGTTAGATAAAAAGTTGAATCCTATCAAAAATTATTATCTAGGAGATTCAAGGGATTTACATGAAAGATTAGCAAATGTTGTTGACCAAGGCAAATCTAATTAACAATTAAATTATGAAACATATTTGTTAATTTATATTTTAATTAATTAAAAAATCGAGAAAATATATGAAAGGCATTATACTAGCAGGTGGAAATGGCTCAAGACTTTATCCTGTTACCAAGGTAGCTAGTAAGCAATTACTACCAATATATGACAAACCGATGGTTTATTATCCCTTATCAACACTTATGCTAGCAGGAATAAAGGATATATTAATTATTTCAACTCCTGAAGATACTCCAAAGTATGATTCACTATTAGGTAATGGACAGCAATTTGGTATAAAACTTTCTTATAAAATACAGCCATCACCTGATGGGCTCGCCGATGCATTTCTTATTGCAGAAAGTTTTATAGAGAATGACAATATATGTTTAATCTTAGGTGATAATGTTTTTTTTGGAGGAAATCTTAGAAAAAAATTGCAAGAAACAGTATCAGAAGTAAACACAAACAATAATGCTGTGGTTTTCAGTTATTTTGTTAATGATCCAGAAAGATATGGTGTTGTAGAATTTGATAATGATGGGAATGCTCTTTCAATTGAAGAAAAACCTGAAAAACCTAAAAGTAATTACGCTATTTCAGGCTTATATTTTTATCCAAATGATGTTATTTCTGTAGCAAACAATCAAAACCCATCAGAAAGAGGTGAACTAGAAATTACTGACACAAATAAATTTTATTTAGATCAGAAAAGATTAAAAGTAGAAAAAATGGGTAGAGGATATGCTTGGCTTGACACAGGAACTCATGATTCTTTGCTTGAAGCCTCTCAATTTGTACAAACTCTAGAAAAACGACAGGGCATGAAAATTTCTTGTATAGAAGAAATTGCCTTTAGAATGGGTTATATTGATAAGAATCAGCTTGAAATATTAGCTAATAAAATGAAAAATAATCAATATGGTCAATATCTTTTAAAAATTGCAGATTCAAATTAATTTATCTATTTTGAAGAAATTTAATTATTCTTTGTTTTATTTCTTCTCTGGTATCTCGGAATGATTGGATTTGACCTTCATCAAAGTTCCATCCTTTAAAAGGATCATCTATACTCCAATGGAGTCTTTCAACATCACCAGGAAAGATAGGACAGCTTTCATTCACATCGTCACATACAGTTATTACTATTTCTATACCAGTTTTTAAATAATCATCAATGAAGTCTGATGTGTGATGTGAAATATCAATACCAATTTCTTCCATAATTTTTATACTCATTGAATGTACTCGACTAGGATGGGAACCCGCGCTAAACACTTCAAATTTATCTCTTGCCATGTTTTCCAATAAACCATGAGCGATTTGTGATCTACAGGCATTGCCTGTA
>CEUZ01033688.1_pt1 | contig 20253 bp, 23 predicted proteins | sample 361511 | NCBI WGS metagenome assembly CEUZ01 (sample SAMEA2622822, study PRJEB7988) | marine metagenome | biome: marine biome (ENVO:00000447); feature: surface water layer (ENVO:00002042); material: "saline water (ENVO:00002010), including plankton (ENVO:xxxxxxxx)" | depth 5 m
ACTATATTTGCAGGAATTTATGAGCGGTCTAGCACAGTTACTAGAGTAATTCGTAAAGTTAATAGGAGAATATGAGATGGATTTTTCGTTTGTCAGAGGGAAGCCTGATATTCCAAAAGGTCACGCATTGGCTTACTTTACTGCGAATGATAATTCCGGTCAGCTTTTTGCTACATACATCATAGTGTTGCCTATCGCAATGGATGTAGGTAAATATTTACCACCAATGCTGGCAGCGCAGATGGGCCAGATTACAGCTGATGACTTTTCTGCATTTGCTGTGCCCCCTGTTCCTGAGGCTATTGAAAATATGGCTTATCTGGAAAATTTGGCAGAGATGCGGGACGAAGATCTACTGGATTGTGGCAGCGTGGATATAGCGCAAGTGACTGATTTAATGCAAAAAGTTAATGAATTAACGAAAAGTTATGCTGACTCGTATGCTGGGTCTTTGCAGCATGTGGCAACTTCCGGTTCAGATTCATCTTCAGTGCAGTCCGAGTATGGAGTTGAAGAGGTTTTGTATCATTTGCTAAGTGAGCGAGATAAATTAGGAGAACTTTCTAAAATAGTAACAAAAATTCGATTTGCAGCTGAACGAGAAGATTTGACCACAATAGAAGAAATGGCTAGAACGGCTTCAGTTCTTATGAAGTACCTTCCTGAATCGTATGCCGTTAGCGAGTTATTAAAGACAGCTAAGAATCCCTCTCAGAAGGCTGCTGATTTATGTAGGCTTTATTTAGAGCGGAACTATATGCTTATTGACCAAGACTTTACATCAATAAAAGCTGTTGACGAAGCTATAAGTGAACTGGAGAAAGAGGTGGGCCCTTAGCCTAATGTGACTAGGCATTCATGCAGTAACTGATGGAAGTTTTGGAGGGCGAGAGAAGTAAAGTATAGTCATAATGAATACGCCCAGAACTGCATCAACAATGAAGGCACTTGTATACTTGGTGGAAATGTCAAAGATGAGTGCGGCAAAGAGTGGTCCTAGGGCATTCCCAAAATGATTGAACATCAGCCCCGTACCCTGTATTGATCCGAGGAAACGTTTCCCAAAGTAAAATGGCCACATGGCATAAATGAGCATAGTAGTTCCAATAGCACCGATCCCAAGGAGCGCAGCACTGAGAAATGCTAAGGGTACGCTATTGACTCCTATTAAAACAACACTAGACGTAGTCAGAAAGAATACTGCTCCTAGCATACTTAATCGGACCCCATAACGTTCTGAGATTGCACCCCAGGCTAAAGTAGCAACAATGCTAACGATGGAATAAACAGTAAAAGCAAATACGGCAGTTGATGGAGGAATGCCTATATCTGTGAAATAAGGCACCATGTGGAACACTATTGAAGTGGTAATCATGTGACCGAAACCACCGATCAAGCAAAGCCCCCAAAATGAACTGGTTCTTATTGCATCTGATAATTGCCAGCTATATTCTTGGTCTTCACTTGGAGATCCAGAACCTTCAGAGGTTTGCATTACTGAAGGTTTTTCAGGGGTTTTTTCGACCGGAGAATCATCAGGAGATGGTCGAAGAATTATAGAGGCAGGAACTACAACTATAATCCAAGCAAGTATACCTAGCACTAACCATGCGTTTCGCCAGCCATATTCGAGGATAACTACGTGGCTAATGAGAAGCAAGATTAAGCCGCCACTTGGCCCTCCCAGAGACACCAACGCTATAGCTCGAGATCGTTGCTTGAAAAACCACTTTGATGCAACGGCAGTACCCATTCCGTGATGGTTGACTGACTGAGCAAATGTTCTTCCCACAATGTAGATCAAATAGAATCCGATTAACGATTCAACATTTGACAAGAAAATTAAACTCGCGCCAATAATGATGCCTGATACGCTGAAAATCAGTCTCGGTCCATACTTATCGATCCACCGTCCTACAAACAGAGCGGAGATACCGGCCAAAATTGTTCCTCCGGTAACAGCCCCGGCGATTTGAGCACGAGACCAATTAAGTTCTTCTGACATTGGCTTAAGGAAGACCCCAAAAATATATCCTGTAAATGGCACTCTGGAAAAACTAGCTAGAAACAAAGCAAGCACTATTGCCCAGCCGTAATATACTTTGAATTTGTTAGGGAACTTTTTCCTATCAACCATTGTTGTACTTTATATTGTAGTTCTACGCTAACATATCGTTAATTGATTTGTTCCAGCGAGTAGACTACGTCCGTGTTGTTATGGGCCTTATCCCATGCTACCATCTTCGGTGAGCTCATTATCTCCTGCATTTTGTCCATGTCTGTAATATTAGCCATATTTATCACTTTGCAGCGTCCTTCGATTCCCGTGTCCACAACTCCTACATCGAAGGAGCCTCCGGCCTGTTTCATTTCCTCTTCGAACTCAGCCATCAGAGACATGTAGTCTTCTATATTCCCTTCAAAAGTTGATACAACACAAATGTTCATAGAATCCCTCCTGTGAAAATTGACTAATTATACGATTACTAACCGTCTATACGATCATTCTACATTAACTAAACCCCCAAATCATTATACGGGCGACTCACTTGATGTCTTTTTTGCTTTTTCGTGGTTGAGATTAACGTTTAATTGCTTAACTGGTTTCCTATAGACTAAAATTTGGTATCAGGAAAGAACTCTATACATATAGGATTTAGCATGACTCTTAATGAATTATCAAATAGGCAAACCCTAATGCTATTTGATGGCCATTCTATGATTTTTAGAGCTTGGTATGCCATTCGTAATCCTATGGTTTTAAGAAAAACCGGAGAAGATATAAGAGCGGTGAGAGGATTTACCAGTTCGTTGCTTAAAATTGTCAGTGAGTTTAAGCCGAGTCATTGTGCAATAACATTTGATACACCTGAACCCACATTTCGTCATAATTTGTACAAAGAATACAAGGCGCACCGTTCTGAAACACCAGAAGGGCTTCTTTCGCAGTTTGATAGGGTAAAACAAGTGGCGGAGGCATTTGATATTCCACTGTACGAACTTCCGGGGTATGAAGCTGATGATTTACTGGGGACTCTATCTTACATTGCGGCTGAGAAGGGGCTTCACACTATTATTGTGACTGGAGATACAGACACCTTGCAATTAGTAAGTTCAGAGGTTTCGGTTTTGTTGAATTCAGGCTCTGGAAATCAAAAAATGTACGATGACCGGATGGTTCAAGATCGTTACCTTGGCCTAGTGCCAGGCCAGTTGCCTGATTTAAAAGCGCTTCAAGGTGATACATCCGATAATATACCTGGTGTGCCTGGTATAGGGGAAAAAACAGGTATTAAACTCTTAAATCAGTTCAGTAGTCTTGATAATCTTTATGCTAAGGTTCAAGAAGTGGAACCTGCTAGGATCAAGGATCTATTGATTGCTCATAAAGATTTGGCGTACCACAGTAAAACATTAGCTAAGATAGTCGTCGATATTCCATTGCAATTCGATATTGGGCAAAGCCAATTTGGTGGATTTAAACGAGAGAAAGTTATTACACTATTCAACGAATTGGAATTTGCCGGATTGGTAAGTAGAATTCCTCAAACAACCGATGAAAACTCCTTTATTAGCCGTAATTTAGAAAAGCCCGCCTCATTTCAAGTGATTGAAAACGAATCTCAAATTGATTTGATGATTGCATCGATCGACGGTGCAGTGCCGTTAGTGCTTGATTTTGTTACTGATACCCAAGATCCAATCAAATCAGAAATATTAGGCATTAGTTTAGGACTGCTAGACGGTGAACCTAATTATCTTTCCTTGCTGGATACTGATCTTCAATCAGTTTCACGTGAGGAAAGACTCGCTAAACTTCAGGTAATCTTGGAAAACGAGAAAATCGAATTGGTAACACATAATGCCAATCATTTTCTAACAATTTGCAGTAGGTTGGAAATAAAATGCCAAAATATATCCTTCGATACTATGATTGCGGCATCTTTAGGAGGCTCCAGGGGAGTTGCTTTGGAAACCCTTGCCTTTAATCGACTGGGTCTTGAGTTACCTATGGCAAAAACCGTACTTAGTAGTAAAACAGAAGCATCTTTAGCGCAAGAGTCTCAAATAGACCAGATAGCAGCCTTCTCTTGCAGGCGTGTTGAAGCTATTGGTGACCTTAAGGAAAGTTTAGAAGCTGAGCTGAAATTAAATAATCAATGGGAGTTATTTCAAGATGTTGAAATGGGCTTGGTGCCTGTTTTGGTGGAAATACAATTGACCGGAGTCACAATTGATATAGCGTTGCTCAATAGACTGTCTATTTCCGCTTCAGAAAAACTGGAAATAATTGAAGGGCAAGTCTATGCTTTAGCTGGTAAAAACTTTAACATCGCATCTCCTTCCCAACTGGGGGCAGTGCTATTTGGTGAACTTAATCTACCATCTGGCAAACGGACAAAGACCGGATATTCCACCGATGTGAAAGTTTTAGAGCCGCTAAGAGAAAGTTATCCTATTGTAGATTTGGTATTGCAGTATCGAGAACTTGCAAAACTACAGTCTACTTATTTAGATGTTTTGCCAGCCCTTCGTAACCCTGAAACTAACAGAATCCATACTTCTTATAATCAAGTAGGAACCACTACTGGAAGGATATCCAGTAGTGATCCTAATCTTCAAAATATACCTGTTCGCACTGCACTAGGGAGAGAAGTCAGAAAGGCCTTTATTCCTGAGGATTCATCTTGTTGGAAATTTGTTAGTGCTGATTATTCTCAGATTGAGCTACGAGTTTTAGCTCACATGTCAGGTGATACAAACTTACGGGCTGCATTTATGGCTGATGAAGATGTCCACTCTGCTACTGCAGCGACTGTGTATGGTGTCGCAATAGAGGACGTTTCCAAGGACATGAGACGGATAGCTAAAATAATGAATTTTGGTGTCATTTACGGGCTAAGCCCCTACGGGATCTCTCAACAAACCAATTTGTCTGTTGAACAAGGAGCTGAGTTTGTTGGAATCTATTTCGGACGTTATCCAGAAATCAAATCTTACATAGAAAACACAAAAATTACTGCGAAAGATTCCGGGTATGTGGAGACTATTTTGGGTCGTCGTCGATACATACCAGAAATAAACTCGGGAGATTTCCAAGCTAGGCAAGCCGCTGAACGAATGGCAGTGAATATGCCAATCCAGGGAAGCGCCGCTGATATTTTGAAGATTGCCACAATTCGGATCTATGAAAAGCTCAGTGCTTTAAGGATGAAAAGCAGGATGGTATTACACGTACATGATGAATTGATTTTTGAGGCAAGAAACGAGGAGATTGAATTACTAATTAGGGAAGTCACCAAATTAATGTCTTCTGCATTACCCTTAGCTGTACCATTGAAAGTTGATTTTAAAGTTGGTTCTACGTGGCAAGACATGGAGTCAGTGGACCTTCCCTCCTAAATTAAACAGGGTAATTTGTAGTAACTGAATTAAAGTGATACCTTAAAGGAATATAACGAGACGTAGATAGGTCGAGGTGAACAAATGCCACTCTATGAATACCATTGCAACGTTTGTGAAATCATTTTCGAGCGGTTGCAGCTTATGGGCAGTAACAGACTCGTAGTTTGTGATCGTTGTGGTTCAGAAGCTAGCAGAATATTATCTGTGGTAGCGTCGTATTCAAAAAGCGATATGTCTAATACCAGCATGGCATGCGACTCCTCAGTTCCAGCTATGCCTGGTTGTGGTTCTGGGGGCTGTGGGGCCTGCTAGGTGGCGACAACATCTAATGGGTTAGCCTAGAATCTTTTGTCCGTTAGTTATCCGATCTTTATTTCCTATTTGATAATTTACTTGAATTATTGAACTTGAACGGCGTATTTTTTACATAAGAGGTCTGATGTAATGGAAATTACGTTATTGTTGCTTCTCTTGGCTTTCCTGAATCTGTGCGGGTTTTACGTCGTGTTGCGTCGGATTCGAAATAGTGCACCTGGGGAACAAAGCGGTGATGAATTGCGAGACCAATTGCTTGCATTTAAAGATATTGGTGCGTCTATTCAAAAACTTACACAGCAGCAAGAAGAAGCCCAAGCTTTGGGTCGCTCACTGAAAGATTTACTGCAGACACCAAAATTAAGAGGCACTTACGGGGAAGTTATTCTTGAAGAGATGTTGGATAAGGTTTTGCCGAAGGGTATATGGGAAAGTCAATTTCCGATCAGTGGCACAGAAAAAGTGGATTGTGTAGTGAAATATAGAGACGTGGTAGTGCCCATCGATGCAAAGTTTCCAAGAGATGATTACTTGCGGTATTTAGATTCAGAATCCGATGAACGAAGATCAGTACATTGGAAAGCTTTTGAAGAGGCAGTGAGGAAGCAAATTTTATCTATAGAGTCGAAATATGTTAAGCCAGAAACAGGAACGGCAGAATTCGCTTTAATGTTTATACCGTCAGAGGCGATTTATTATGAAACAATAGCTGAAACAAATCATATGGGCCAACCTGCTAAACTACTGGAATATGCTCAAGAGCATCATGTTATACCAGTTAGTCCGAACACTTTTTATGCTTTCCTACAAGTGGTTATTTTATCTATAAGAAATGTACAGATATACAGCAATGTAAAGAAAATCCAGGAGAGTCTTGTAGATTTGCAGAGATCTTTTGAACGTTTCTATAACAAGTACGATGAAATGGGCAAGCGCCTGAATCAAGCGGCCGAAGCCTATCGAGTTGGCAACGACCATGTTGAACGTTACAGGCGTAGACTGGACAGTACGCTAAGTGTAGAAGGATTTCAATTAGGTGAGCCAGACACTAGAGACTCTGATAGTGATGTTTCAAATAAACTTTCGTAATGAACCGTGAGAAACGTGAAGAAAAACCGGATCTGATTAAAAATTCAGTTAGATCGTTTCGGTTTAAATCGCGATATGAAAAGTATCAGTATTCCTTCTAAAAGTGTACTGATTGCAATCAGGAAAGTGGCATTTAACCAAAAATTGTAAGGGTACATTCTCACTAGATAAGTGTCTGGAGACAAGATCCACAGATCATTGTCAAAGCTAATATAGTGGAAAATATTAAAAACTTCTTGGAAGCTGAGCAAAAGCGAGGACAGTCCTATTAGAAGTATAAAAGAAATAGCCAGACTTGCGCCTATTGCAGAAAGTGTGGCTATGGTTTTAAGGGCTTTAGCTTTCCGCCAATAGAGTAATGCAAGGGAAAATAGTAACAAGTATCCGCCGGAGAACTCTTGGGCCTTGTAGGTCTTGTGGAAAAGATCCTTTACGTCCTTCATGTGCAGGATTTCTCTTTCGGAATAGACCTGCTGATCTATGCCTTCCACCTCAATTATTACTGCAAGAGGCTCTGTTTGCGTGTGCACATAATCGATAATTTGTTGTGCTCCGCGTAGCAGTTGATCCTTAGAAATCTGGCTTGAGGATTCCACCTTAGTGATTTCAAAGAGCAAATTATAGGATGTCAATGTAGAGCTCGCCCAACGAACATTTGTTGACACAAGGAAAACAATAATAGATATAACGAATAGAACCTTGGAACAAAAGCGCAACAATCTCATTAGTATTGGTTGGATATCCGAAACATTTAAATTACTTGTCATGAGTTTGGCAGTATTGATAGAGTAGTTTAATGCAATACAGTGAGAGAGAAAAGACCAATAATTTTGAGAAATTAGTAGAAGTGTTAACTTTCCTGCGTTCGCCAAACGGATGTGCATGGGATCGCGCCCAAGACCTCCAATCTGTTAGAAGATTGCTACTCGATGAAGTTTATGAGGCTATTGAGGCTATAGAAGATAACGACCTATCCCTCCTCGCTGAGGAATTGGGAGATTTACTGGTATTAGTGATTTTCTCTGCACTACTGGCAAGTGAAAAACACGCCTTTTCTCTTGATGATGTACTTGACGGTGTTATTCAAAAAATTTACCGAAGACATCCCCATGTTTTTGGATCTGAAAAAGCTACTACTCCTCAAGAAGCCAAAGAAGTATGGAATCGAATGAAGAGGAAAGAAAAAAAGGGTTCTTTTCTTCTTGATCAAGTTCCTAAAAGTTCACCAGCCCTTTCTTTTAGCCAGCTATTGCAGGAAAGAGCTGCTAACGTTGGCTTTGATTGGGATTCCACTGATCAAGTGGTAATGAAGCTTAATGAAGAGCTAAAGGAATTGGCCGACTCTAAGTCAATAGTTGATAGGACTGAAGAATTAGGTGATGTGTTGTTCACAGTGGTCAACCTGGCTCGGAAATATGATATTCACGCTGAAAATGCTTTGAGACAGTCTGCCACTAAGTTCGTCAAACGGTTTGAAGCGATGTCCGAATTAGCCCGACTGAGGAAACTAAATTTTGAAAAGCTTTCTATGGATGGGAAAGACGCTTTATGGGAAGAAGTAAAAGTTCAAGAAAGGGATGATGCTGATAAGCCTGAAGGAGATCGTAGTAGCTAGCCTCCCCCGATTGGCCGGACAATATCTATTCTGTCATTTTCCTGTATCTGAATGATCTTCCATTCACTGGCTTCTACAACGCTTCCGTTATGAGCAATGGCAACGAAACTAGACGGAACAGAAAGCTCTAATTCGCTTATGCAGGAGGCAAGACTCATATTTTTTGAAAGTTGGTAAGGCTTCCCGTTAATTGTAATTGTGATCACTTGATAATCCTTTGTAGTCACGTTGACTTCTGGGGCGTTTCCAGTACTTCACGCAATTCATAAGCAGCTTTTTGTGGATCTTTAGCTTCCATTATAGCGCTTATTACAGCGATACCTGTAGCTCCAGATTGGGAAACTGCTCGTACATTGGATATGTTTATTCCTCCAACAGCAATAATAGGGGTTTTGATAGTTGAGGAAACACTGCGTATTAGCTCAGTACCAGACCCAGCAAAAGATGGTTTTGATTTGCTGGGGAAAATAGTGCCAAGTTGAACATAGGAAACATGGTGTTCTTCTGCGGTTTGTGCAAAAGATAAACTGTGAACAGATTGCCCTATCAGGAAATCTGTTGAAGGGTTAGTGTAATTACGGTGCTTGATCAATTCTTGTTCGGGAAAATGCACGCCATCCGCTTGGCATTCTTTTGCCAAAGTTCTTTCACCATTAATAAAAAACAACGCCCTACCCAATGTAATTTCTCTTATTTCAAATGCTAAACGGTGCAACTCAGTTGTTCCAAGGTCTTTTTCACGAAGTTGTACAAGATTGACACCTCCAGCAATTGCGGCTCTTATTATTTGGGATAAAGATAGAGACGTACAAAGATGCCTGCTAGTTATCAACGCAAGGCATGGATTTGGCAAGGTTGCAGATTGGACCAACGAGCTATCCAGAATAATTAATTTTCCCCTCGGTAGGACTGCTTGGATTTGCGTAAAGGGTTTTCTCCATTCTTCCTGAAAGGAAACCGAGTCTTCCTGCTATAACTCCTGTCTTGAATGCTTCTGCCATAATTTTGGGTTGATATGATTTGGCGATTGCTGTATTTACCAGTACTGCATCTGCTCCAACTTCCATAGCTAAGCAAGCATCTGAAGGTACGCCTAACCCTGCATCTACAATTACAGGAACTGAAACTGTCTGGATGATGATTTGAATTTCTTCAAGGGTGTGAATTCCTTGTCCTGAGCCAATCGCAGAGCCTAGAGGCATCACTGTGGAACATCCGACTTCTTCAAGCTGCCGAGCTAACACAGGATCTGCGTTAATGTAAGGAAGTACGATAAATCCTTCCTTAACAAGCGTTTCAGCGGCCTCGAGGGTACCTTTCGGATCCGGAAATAACCATTTTGGATCGGGTGTGACTTCCACTTTAATCCAATTAGGTAACCCCATAGCCTTAGCAAGACGGGCTATAGTAATGGCCTCTTCGGCTGTTCTAGCGCCTGCTGTGTTGGCTAATATCAGATATTGATTCGGATTAATCGCATCCAAAATATTGTCGCTGGGATCTTGATCCAGTTCTATGCGACGGATTGCTACCGTTACTATCTCTGCAGACGCGGCGTCCAGTGCATCAAGCAGTATTGGACTACTTTTGTATTTTCCGGTACCAAGAAGGAGCCTGGAAGAGAATTTTTTATTTGCTATTGTCAGAGAGTCCATGCCATGCATCATATGGTCATATAGTATAGAATGGAAGCATTAGTTCGTTGTATAGGTCCATTAGGAAGTATTCACAATCTATTTTTACAGATTTACCAGATTGTTAATGCAATGGAATACGCCAAAATCTGGCGTGGCAAACTATCAAAATTTGTTCTTGAAAATGTAGAGCACGATAGTATCACCAGCCAAATATGAAGTCAATGAACGTAGCTTAGGGTCACAAACCAAGTTGAATCTATATGATTTCTTTAGTCCATAAAATAGGCCGTGTGATTGTTCCCAAGCCGCTTGCTATAGTAACTTTCGGCCATAGTTTGAATCACGGTATGGATGTTACCTATGGGGCACTTCTAGTGTTAATTGGGGCTGAGTTTGATGTTGATTTAGCTACGCTGGGTTTAATAGGGACTTTAGGAGCTGTTGTTTATGGTGTCATAGCAATTCCTGGAGGCCTCTTAACAGATCGTATTGGTTTTGGTAAAACACTGATTTTAGCTTTGATTGGGTCTGGTATGAGTGCCTTGGTTGTTTGCGGATCAGTGAACATCATTTCGCTAGCTTTAGGGTTGATGCTAGTAGGGGCTTTTGGAGGAGTATTTCATCCAGCCGGATTGGCTTTTGTTGCGAGTGACGTTCGTCGGCGATCCACTGGCATGGGCGTTTTTGGAGCGGGAGGAAATCTTGGAGTGGCTATTACTCCAGTGATAGTAATGTCTATCGCTGCGGTCTATGGATGGAGAGCTGGATTTTATATTTTTTCGGGCCTGTTGATTTTCTCTGGATTACTTATGTTATCTGTTCATCGTTCACTTGAATCTTCAGATAAAGAGAAATCAAACCAGGAGTTGGACCGTTCGGATGCGATGAATTCTATCCGAGGTTCTCGAGGAGTAGCTGTGTTTCCCACAGCAATGATCATATTGGTTAATTCGTGTCTTGGTTTTTTATATCGGGGTACTGTTACCTTTCTCCCGTTGCATTTTCTGAATAACAGCCAATTCAGCATTTTGGGCTTTGATAGTATCACCATTGCTGGCTTCTTGGTGACAGGTACTTTGCTTATGGGTGCTTTTGGGCAATATATAGGCGGTATCCTGGGAGACAGAACCAAAAAGGAACCCCTATTGATCGTGTTGGCTGTACTTTTATTTCCATTATTGTTGGCGGTTGGCTGGAGCACGGGATGGGTACTGATTTTAGTGACAGCTGCGTATGCTTTAGTGTATTTTATGGCACCCCCATCCTATAATGCGCTTGCAGCAGAATATGTGGCACCTCAATTGCGAGGACGTGTTTTCGGATTAATATTTTTCGGTGCTTTTGGGATTGGATCCTTTGGTAGTTGGGTTGGAGGACTAGTGGCGGAAAGCTTTGACACGGGAGCAGTTTTCCTTGCGCTAAGTGGAGTCAGTACATTAGTGATTGCAGCAGCGGTTGCGTTATTGATTTATTCGGGCAATGTGAAAAATAGACCATAGGGCTGCTCATCCAATCAAATCAAAGGAATAAGTCCTCTCCCTCTTTTCGCAGCATCGATTCCCTAATACATCCACTGCGATCTTTATTGATATATCCTCTGACTAGGACTGCAGGTACTCGATCAAGTTTGTTCATGATTAATTCTGCTGCACATGCAAGTTCATCGACTACGGCTATTTGAGTACTTTTTAGGGAGATGCCTTCGGAGTCTAGTTCGCCCCTGTAGTCTCTTAAAGGGTTAATGCCCCATGATCCAATGGCAAGATTTATGGCACCATTTCTCCAGGGTCTTCCAAAGGTGTCGCATATGATGACTGGAAGATTAACGTTAGTAGAGAGGGTTATGCCTAGACTTATTTTCTTTGCTGAAAGGTCAGGATCTATGGGCAGCAGACAGACGGTTGATCCTCCAGGAACATTAGAGCTGTCTACTCCTGAATTTGCACAGATAAATCCATGCCGGGTTCTTGTGATTACGACACCATTCTCACAACGTAAAACATTCGTTGCTTCCCGAAGAATAACCTCCATGTGTTGGGGAGAGTGGCCACTCTTCTTTGCAAGCTGTATAGCTTTTTCAGATGGCAGGATTTCTTGGAGATTTACCAGTCTTCCTTCGGACTTGGAGACTATTTTTTGGGCAATAACCAAAACATCAGTCTGATCCAACACCATTTCTTGCCTAGCCAAAGCAGCGACTATAACCTCACTGATGTTGTGGCCCTCATTTATTTCAGGTATTTCTGTTAAGCCTATGAGCTGAATCATGGTGTTGGATTTAACCTAGATAATTTCATTGTTTGGCAGGATAGAGAACTGCAAAAAATGTGACTGCAACACCTTGATAGAACACTTCTGCTGGTTACAGACGAAAGTCTGATAAATTTTGGGCTACTATGGAATTGGGCGACATACTTAGGGAATATAACATTTTCTGTTCTTTCTGAGAAGCGGTTCTTTAGGCAGAGATTAGCTTGACAAACATCCACGGTCGCTGATAGACTTCTCCAATTGTCTCAGTCGGTTGGCTGGGCACGGGGTACTTTTGTGCCTAATGATGTTGTTAGAGTGGTTGCGATAGAGAGGCTGGGAGAAAACGACCGTTTATCTTAGCGCGCCTGTTTATTTCACGATATCGATAGTTTATTTAAGGGATTATTATGCCTACAATTAATCAACTAGTGCGGAAAGGTCGGGTTTCCCTGACCAAAAAAACTAAGACACCTGCTCTTGGCTTTAATCAGAATGCACTTAAAAATAGACTTACTAAATCGCAGGGTAATTCTCAAAAGCGTGGGGTGTGTGTGCAAGTCAGGACAGTTACCCCCAAGAAACCGAATTCTGCCCTTCGGAAAATAGCTAGGGTACGCTTGACTAATGGTATTGAAGTGACGGCCTATATTCCTGGGGAAGGCCATACTCTCCAGGAGCACTCTGTAGTATTGATACGGGGTGGTCGGGTTAAGGATTTACCCGGTGTTCGCTATCATGTGGTTCGTGGCACTCTCGATGCGACTGGTGTTGATGATCGAAATCGAGGAAGAAGTAAATACGGGGCAAAGAAGAAGAAGTCGTGACGAGTAGGAAGAATTTGTAATGGCAAGAAGGCATAGAGCAGAGAGAAGATCAGTAGTCCCGGATCCTATTTATAAGGACGAGGACTTAACTCGATTTATTAATCGTTTAATGCAGCGCGGGAAGAAAACTGTAGCCCAAGGTATTCTTTATAATGCGTTTACACTGGTTGAAAAAGAGGCAAAGCGTGACCCCTTTGAAATCTATCAGCAGGCTGTAAAGAATGTTTCTCCTATGGTTGAGGTTAAGCCGAGGCGGGTAGGAGGAGCTACCTATCAAGTTCCTATTGAGGTGAGAGGATCTCGCCAAGGGGCATTGGCTCATCGTTGGATTATACGAGCAGCTCGGGACCGCTCAGGTAGGTCGATGTCCGAGAAATTAGCGCAAGAACTAATGGATGCGTCTCGCGGACAAGGTTCTGCAGTAAAACGTCGGGAGGATCTCCATCGTATGGCAGAGGCTAACAGAGCATTTGTCCATTACAAGTGGTAATAAAGACGTAGAGGCGAAGATGCAATCGGTAGGAATTAACAACGAAGCCAAAGAGCTTCAGTCCATAAGAAACATTGGGTTTATTGCCCATATTGATGCAGGTAAGACTACTGTTAGTGAACGCGTCTTGTACTTGACCGGCAAAATATACAAAGTTGGGGAAGTACATGATGGAACAGCAACTATGGATTGGATGGAGCAGGAACGCGAACGCGGTATAACCATTACGTCTGCTGCTACGAGTTGCTACTGGAACGATCACCAAATCAATATTATTGATACCCCTGGCCATGTGGACTTTACGGCTGAAGTAGAACGTAGTTTGAGAGTTTTGGATGGAGGGGTCGTAGTGTTTGATGCAGTTGCTGGAGTGCAGCCGCAGTCTGAAAAAGTATGGAGACAGGCAGACACGTATCAAGTCCCTAGAATTTGCTTCATTAATAAAATGGATCGCTTAGGGAGTAATTTCGACAGGACTATCGATATGATACGTCAAAGGCTAGGAGCGAAGCCAGTGGCTATCCAAGTTCCAGTTGGCAATGAAGATGCATTCAGTGGTTTTGTTGATGTGATTGAGGAAAGACAGTGGGTTTATCAGGAATCAGGGGAAGCCCCAATTGAACAACCAATGACAACTGAACTGCGCACATTGCTGGAAGGTTATAAGGATGCGTTGGTTGAAAAAGTAGCTGAAACAGATGACGATCTCATGATTAAATATCTTGAGGGAACTCAGATTACTCAAGAAGAACTAAAAGTAGCCCTCCGACAAGCTACTATCACAAATCAGTTGGTTCCGGTCTTATGTGGAGCTGCTTTGAAAAACAAAGGAGTCCACTCTTTATGTGATGCGGTTGTTGACTACTTGCCTTCACCTTGTGATTTACCTTCTGTTAACGGTATCGACAGCCGAAATGGTGAAACTGTAACTAGAGATCCTAGTCTAAAAGCTCCTCTGGCCGCATTATCATTTAAGGTTGTTACTGATCCCTATGTTGGAAGAGTGGTGTATTTTAGGGTCTATTCAGGCACAGTCAAAGCAGGATCGATAGTCTATAATTCTACTAAGGGTGTTCGTGAGAGAATGGGAAGAATTCTCAAGATGCATGCTCAGGACCGGGAAGAAATTCAGGGAATATCTGCTGGTAATATAGCGGCTGCGGTTGGCTTGAAAAACACTTTTACTGGAGAAACTATCTGTGACGAGAGTAATCCAGTGGTTTTAGAGTCCATAACTTTTCCTGAACCTGTTTTATCTGTGGCTATTGAGCCCAAGACCAAAGAGGATGAAGAAAGACTTCAAAATTCCCTTATCAAACTTGCAGAGGAGGATCCGACCTTTAAAGTTAAGTTTGATAAAGAGACAGGCCAGACAATAATTTCTGGCATGGGCGAACTTCATTTGGAAATCTTGATTGATAGGCTTAAACGTGAATTTAAAGTGGGGGCCAATGTTGGAAAACCTAGGGTTGCCTACAGGGAGACTCTAACGAAATCTGCCAAGGCAGAAGGGAAATTTATTAGACAATCTGGTGGCAGAGGTCAATATGGCCATGTGGTTGTTGAGGTAGAGCCATTAAGCAGAGGTCAGGGTATCCAGTTTGAAAACCTGATCGTTGGAGGGGCTGTACCTAAAGAGTATATTAAACCAGTTGAGAGAGGAATCCGATCAGCGTTGGATAATGGTGTTATCGCAGGATTCCCATTTGTTGATGCAAAAGTCAAACTACTCGATGGCAGTTACCATCCTGTAGATTCTTCAGAGCTAGCTTTTTCTACAGCTGGATCCATGGCAGTTCAAAGCGCGGTGAATAAAGCTGGCCCCGTTCTTCTTGAACCCATTATGGAAGTCCAGGTTCTAATTCCTGGGGATTTTCTAGGAGATGTCCTTGGTGACTTAAACTCTAGACGGGCATCTATTCGAAATGTGGAAACTAAGGAACAGGTACACCAAGTGGATGCTGATGTTCCCCTTTCTGAACTATTTGGGTATACAACTGCTCTCAGGTCATTGACTCAAGGGAGAGCTACGCATAATATTCAGTTCGGCCATTATAAGCAAGCTCAAGGTAAGGTCCTTGAAGAAATTAAATTGAGTAAGTGAACGGAGAGAAGATGTTCTATAACAGGATGAGTTGGATCAGTTAATTCTGGAAGGTAGTTGAAGGCAGGTAGTTTTTAATGACAACGTCAAAACAAAAAATACGAATTGTGTTGAAATCATATGACCATACAGTTTTGGATACGTCCGCAGAACAAATTGTAGAGGCAGCAGAAAGAACAGGTGCAGCTGTTGCTGGGCCGATTCCTCTTCCTACTGCAATCAAAAGGTTTTGTGTCATTAGATCCCCTCATGTTGATAAGAATTCACGAGAACATTTTGAATTGCGCACCCATAAACGGCTGGTGGATATTGTGGGGCCAACATCCAAGACTATAGATGCATTGACACGTTTAAACGTGCCTGCTGGCGTTGATGTTTCTATAAAAGGTAATATGGCATAGCTAGGGAATTACTGTAAAACAGGAGTATTGACAGGTAGAAGATGATTAACGGATTACTAGGTAAAAAACAAACCATGACTCATATTTTCACTGAGGAAGGAAAGGTTGAGCCTGTTACCCCTATAAAGGCCGGTCCTTGTATTGTGACACAAGTACGGTCTCAAGACGTAGATGGCTACAACGCACTTCAAATTGGTTTTGAAGAAGTCAAGAGGGCAAATAAGGCGGAGTCTGGTCATTTGGCGAGTCTGCCCTTAGTTAGATATCTTAAGGAAATCCCATCTGATGATCATGAGCAAGCGAAAGTAGGAGACCTGGTTACAGTCGAAATCTTCAAGCAAGGTGACAGGGTTGATGTGATTGGCGTGAGTAAGGGTAAGGGCTTTCAGGGTGGTGTTAAACGCTATGGATTTAGTGGAGGGCCAAAGACCCATGGTCAGTCTGATCGACAGCGGGCACCTGGATCAGTTGGAGCTGGTACTACCCCAGGCAGGGTTATCAAGGGGTTAAAGATGGCAGGCCACATGGGAAACCGGAGAGTGACTGTAAAGAATTTAGAAGTAATGATAACCGATCAAACTAATGGTTTAGTATATCTAAAGGGAGCAGTTCCTGGATCTCGCAACAGCTTGGTTTTGATTCAAAAGTCTAAGTAGGTTTTATTCAATGAAGATTGACGTATACAATCGAGCAGGAGAAGTAGTCGATAAGACTAACATGAGGGATGATGTCTTTAAAGTTCCGTTGAATCAACCTTTGCTGCATCAAGCTTTAGTGATGTATCAGGCTAACCAGAGGCAAGGAACTCATTCCACAAAGACCCGCGCAGAAGTCGCTGGAGGAGGGAGAAAGCCTTGGCGGCAGAAAGGAACTGGACGCGCTCGTCAAGGGAGTATTCGTTCTCCGCACTGGAGAACAGGAGGGGTAGCCTTCGGTCCTAAGCCTAGGGACTATAGGAAAGCCATGCCTAAGAAAATGAGAAGGTTAGCTATTCGTTGTGCTCTCTCATCACTGGTTACTAGCAAACGCTTAGTTGTTCTTCAGGATTTGGATATTGAGCAACCTAAAACTAAAGAAATGGTAGCTATTCTTCAAGCGCTTGGTATAGAGCAATCAGCGTTGATTGTTACCACTGGACGTAATTTGGCGTTAAATAGGGCTACTCGAAATATTGCGAGAACGAAAGTTTTAATGGCCGATTTACTAAACGTCTTGGACTTATTGAAGTATACCAAGGTGGTGATGACTGTTGATGCTATTCGTCGCGCTGAAGGTTTGTGGTCAGCTGACGCAAGTAATGAATCAGCGGAAACTCAGTCGAGATCCACAAAAGGAGTTGGGACGAAGAAAGTTGCTTCAGGCTCGGATGAACCTACTAAGTTACAAAACGAGCCTCCAGCCTCCGAAAATCCCGTAGATGAGAGTTAACGGAGTTAATAGAAACTGGTACTTTAGTAGTGATCAATTATGGATATCTTTAAAATATTAAAAAAACCTTTAATAACTGAGAAAAGTAGCATGCTACAAGGTCAAGGAAAGTATGTTTTTGAAGTTTATCCGCGTACTACCAAAACGCAAATCAAGCAAGCAGTTGAAGTTTCTTTTGATGTCAAGGTAGAAGCGGTAAACATCATTAGAATACGCGGCGAAATGAAACGTATTGGCCAGAATTGGCGAAAGGTCGGCGGGATACGTAAAGCAATTGTCACACTGAAAAAAGGGGAAACTATCCCTTTGTTTGAAGGAGCATAATCTCAAATGGCAGTAAGAAAACTTAAGCCAACCAGCCCTGGGGTTAGGGCAGCAGTCAGGCACGACTTTACGGACATTACAACCGATAAGCCTCATAAGCCGTTACTAGTTCCACGTAAGAATAAAGCAGGCCGTAATTCTCGAGGGAAAATAACCGTTCGTCACAGGGGAGGTGGTCATAAAAGGAACATTCGCCTTATTGATTTTAAAAGGGATAAGTTTGGAGTTAGCGGGAAGGTACTTACGGTTGAATATGATCCCAATCGATCAGCTAGAATTGCACTAGTTGGCTACTCTGATGGAGACAAGCGATATATTATTGCTCCTTCGGGTGTTAAGGTAGGAATGCCCATTACGAGTGGGAAAAGTGCAGATATCAAAACTGGTAATTCTTTACCGTTGGATGTGATTCCTGCCGGTACGCAAGTTCATAACATAGAACTTCGACCTGGACGAGGGGGACAAATGGTTCGAAGTGCTGGATCTTCGGCTCAAGTAATGGCAAGAGAAGACAAATATACATTACTTAGGATGCCATCAGGAGAAATCAGGAAAATTGAAAGTCGATGTATGGCGACCATCGGACAAGTTGGCAACCTAGACCATAAAAACACTTCTTTAGGTAAAGCAGGTAAATCTCGACACAAGGGATTCAGACCAACTGTCAGAGGTTCTGCAATGACTCCTAGGGATCATCCGCATGGTGGAGGAGAAGGTAGAGCTCCAATTGGGTTGAAGCATCCAAAAACACCATGGGGTAAACCTGCTTTAGGACGCAAGACTAGGACACGAACTTATGCTAATAAATTGATACTAAGAAAAGGGAGAAAGCGGTAGGCAATGTCACGATCAACAAAAAAAGGTCCTTATGTAGATGCTAAGCTCATGAAGAAAGTTCATGTGGCACAGCAAACAAAAAGCAATCAAGAAATAAAAACGTGGTCTAGAGCTTCAACTATAATGCCTGATATGGTAGGTTTGACTCTTGCTATTCATAATGGGAGGAGACATATTCCGGTACTAATGACAGAAAATATGGTTGGTCATAAACTTGGAGAGTTTGCTCCCACACGGACATTTAGAGGACATGCTGGTAGATCTGAGAGGACAAGCTCCGTCAGATGAGCCCTCGAGCACTTGGAAGAAAGGTTAGATTAAAAAAAAGATGGCACCAATCAAAGCAATAGCCAAAAATGTTAGTTTTTCACCTAAAAGACTGAAGCCTATTATGGACTCCATTCGGGGAATGGGAGTTGATGAGGCCTTGCTGTCATTGAGTTTTTTCCCAAGTGATGCCGCAGTGAAAGTCTCAAAGGCAGTTCGATCTGCAGCCGCTAATGCTGAGAATAATCAAAATGTATCCCGACAAAGCTTGGTTATTGTTGGAGCTAACGCTGATAAAGGGATTCGATTAAAGCGGTTTAGGGCTAGAGCTAGAGGAAGGGCGGGGCCCATCACTAAGCAGTATAGTCATATTACTATAGTAGTGGATCAGAGGTCGTAAATGAGTTGTCAATACAAATGGAGTAAAAGGGAGTTGAGAATTGGGTCATAAAACACATCCGATAGGTTTTCGTTTGGGCGTAATAAAACCCTGGCTGTCCGTTTGGTTTGCTGGTAAGGGGCCCGCTTATGCAAAAATCCTAAGACAGGATATAGCGATAAGGTCTGCTATAACCAAGAATTTTCAAGATGCGGCTATTGCCAGAGTTGAAATTGAAAGGAATAGCCAAGATCTAACTGTCTCGATTCATACTGCTAGACCAGGTGTAGTCATTGGTAAAGGTGGTCAAAGGGTCGAAGACTTGAAAGGACTGCTTGAAAAAGTTAGTGGACAGAAACCTAAAATAAATGTACAGGAAGTGCGGCAACCAGAACTAGAAGCACCTTTGGTAGCCAGAAGTATAGCCGAACAAATAGAGCGTAGAATTGCTTTTAGAAGGGCGATGCGTCAAGCAATGAATCGGACTATGATGTCAGGCGCTCAAGGAATCAAGGTGTTAGCGTCTGGTCGTTTAGCCGGAGCGGAGATTGCCAGAAAAGAGCGTGCTATGGAAGGAAGGGTTCCATTACATACATTACGAGCTGATATAGATTATGGGTTTTCTGAGGCACGCACAGCAATGGGCCGTATCGGGATAAAAGTCTGGATTTTTAAAGGAGAAATCCTTCCTGACCTTTTGGAAGAAGAAGAGGAGCTTGCCCCCATTCAGGTTACTATTAAGGCTGACTCTGATGAGGCAACAGCCTCCCCTGAGAGTGACCAAGCTGGAAGAGAGGAAGAGCTACACAAGATTGCTCAAGCACTTGGAGGAAGTTTAGAAGTTAATGACGCTTCCGAAGAAAAGGATACAGCCGTTCAGGCGG
>CEUZ01123553.1_pt1 | contig 20246 bp, 21 predicted proteins | sample 361511 | NCBI WGS metagenome assembly CEUZ01 (sample SAMEA2622822, study PRJEB7988) | marine metagenome | biome: marine biome (ENVO:00000447); feature: surface water layer (ENVO:00002042); material: "saline water (ENVO:00002010), including plankton (ENVO:xxxxxxxx)" | depth 5 m
CCATTCCTAACTACTCCCTCTAACATTGAAGTCATCTGATATGCTATTACACTATCAATAATTGTATTTTCTTTTTTTTCAATTTTTGGGAGTGAAAAATTAATTTCTTCTGAATTCTGAAAGCAATCTTTGCATTCAACTTTAATATTATTAATAATTAATTTTCCCTGTTTATCATAAACACTTTGAATCAAAGTTGGAGCTATTTCTTTTCCACCATTCACTATCATAGCATATGCATTAGTAATATTTTGAAGAGTAACTAATCCCGCTCCTAATGACATGGATAAATTATCATTTAATCTTTGATGTATCTTAAAATCTTTCGCAGTTTTTAATATTTTTTGTATTCCAATTTTATCTGATAATCTAATAGTCATTAAATTTCTTGATTTTTCTATTCCTGTTCTCATGGTGCTGATACCATAAAATTTTTCAGTATAATTTGAAGGTTTCCATTTCGGAAGTCCTGGACCCTGATCTACAACATAAGGAGCGTCCAAAATTAAAGTAGATGGGGTATAACCCTCCTTTAATGCAGATAAATATACGAATGGTTTAAAAGCAGAACCTGGTTGTCTCCATGCTTGAGTAGCCCTATTGAATTCACTTAAATCATAACTAAAACCCCCAGTTATTGCCAGTATTTTCCCAGTATGCGGATCTATAACAATAATGCCTCCATTTGCTTGAGGTAATTGTCTAATGATAAGCTCATCTTTGTACTCCGCATAGAAAATATCACCAATCTTAAATTTATAATCTTTTATCCATTTATTTTCTAAAACAAAATCCAGACTAGTCATATTACCCTCTTTATCAATTACTCTAATGGTATCATTATTTAAATCTATTATTTGGTAAAGTTTCCATTTTTTCGGAAAAGGATTTTTAAAATTATCAATATAACTTTCATCTGAAATTAAATTTGTTTTGGAATTTTTTAAAGGCCCTCTCCACCCTTGTTTTTTATCATAGTGAATAAGTCCTTCTACAAAAACATCATCAGCTATTTTTTGTAATTGAGTGTCGATAGTTGTTTTTACAATATATCCTTCATTATATAATTCTTTGTATCCTAATAAATTGTTAAGTTGTTTTCTGGTTTCTTCTCTAAAATATTTAGCTGCTTCAAATTTATTTTCATTTCTATTTTGAACAATTAATTTATTTTCTTTGTATTCTAAATCTTTAATAGAAATAAAATTATTTTCGTACATTCTATCTAAAACCCAATTGCGTCTTTTTATTGCTTTCTTATAGTATCTTTTAGGATTATAATTATTAGGAGCTTTAGGCAAAGCAGCTAAAAATGCCATCTCATCTAAACTTAAATCCCATAATGATTTATTAAAGTAATTTAAACTAGCAGCAGCTATTCCATAAGATCCATAACCAAGATATATATCGTTTAAATATAATTCTAAAATTCTTTCTTTATTCAAAATTATTTCTAATCTAATTGCAAGAATCATTTCTTTGATCTTTCTCTCAAAACTAACCTCGTTAGTCAAAAGAAGATTTTTTACAACTTGTTGTGTTATGGTAGATGCACCTATCATTTTATTATTTATAAATTTATTATAGATATTAACAAATGTTGCTCTAAATATTGCTAATGGATCAATTCCAAAATGAGAATAAAATTTTTTATCTTCTGCTGATAAAAATGCATTAATTAAATTCTTTGGTATTCTATCTACAGGCACAAATATTCTCTCCTCAATAAAATATTTATCTAATAGCAAGCCATCTGAGGTATAAACTCTAGTTGAGAGAGAGGGTTTATAATCTTTTAATTCTGAGTACCCTGGCAATTCTGGAGAAAACTTCCATAAAATATAAAAAGACGAACATACTAATATAAATGTAAATATTAGGCTAAATATCAAAAAAAACTTTAGTAAATTTAACACTTTTTTCATCTATTTTAATTTGTAGATTGTGAAAGAGTTAAAAATATGACAATAGATGAAAATATATCATAACCATAAAATTATATAAATTTATATACTATTTTTAAAGATTATTAGACGATGAATAACCAAAAAATACATACACACGGAGTTTTAAACAAATGTCAAAAAAGATACTTATTGATACATCATCAGATGATGAAATTAGGGTCGCAGTTACTGAAAATGGAAAACTTGATGATTTCGAGATTGAAACAAATAAAAATAATGCTGTTAAAGGCGATGTATATCTAGCTAAAATAACCAGAATTGAGCCTTCTTTGCAAGCAGCTTTTGTAGATTTTGGTTCACACAGACACGGCTTTCTGCCACTAACAGAAATACATCCAGATTATTTTAAAATACCAAATTCAGATCAGGAGAGCTTAAAAAAATTATCTAGTAAATTACAATCTGACGAAGAGATAGAAGAAATATCTAATGAAGATGAAATTGATGTTAAAAATGGTTCAAAAGAAGAAGAAATTAAAATTAAATCTAAACATGATACCAAAAAAAATTATTTAAGTTTTTTTAAAAAATATAAAATTCAAGATGTTATTAAACCCAGACAGGTGATGCTTGTTCAAATTAATAAAGAAGAAAGAGGTTTGAAAGGTGCTGCTTTGACGACTTTCCTATCTTTTGCAGGAAGATACTGTGTTCTAATGCCAAATAGTCTTAACAAAAATGGGATATCTAGAAAAATTGCTGATTATGAAGAAAGAAAAAATCTTAAATCAGTATTAGAAAATATAAACATACCTGAAAAAATGTCTGTCATAATTAGAACTGCTGGAATAGGTAAAACTAAAAAAGAAATTTCCAAAGATCTTGAGTTTTTAACTAATCAATGGAATAAAATTAGAGAAATAACTCTCAAATCCTCAGCTCCTATCATTATTTATGAAGAAGGAAATATAATAAAAAGAACTATTAGAGATTTATTAACAAAAGAAGTTGATGAAGTTTATGTAGAAGGAAAAAATGGTTTTGATCTAGCAAAAAAATACACAAAAAATATTGTTCCTTTAAAAATAAAAAATATAAAATTATTTAAAGATAAGGATAAATCTCTATTCAATGAAAATAATATTGAACATCAAATTAATGATTTATTCAGCTTAAAAGTTAACTTAGAGTCAGGAGGTTCAATTGTAATAAATACTACAGAGGCTCTTGTAGCTATTGATGTGAACTCTGGAAAAAATACCTCTGAAAGAAATATTGAAAATACTGCATTAAAAACAAATTTAGAAGCTGCTAATGAAATAGCCAGACAGTTAAGATTAAGAGATCTGGGTGGATTAGTAGTTATAGATTTTATCGATATGGATGATTATAGAAATAATTATAAAGTTGAAAAAACTATTAAAACTGCACTCTATAGAGATAGAGCTAGAGTGCAAATAGGAAGAATAAGCATGTTTGGTTTGCTTGAATTATCAAGACAAAGATTAAGATCTAGCCTGATAGAACGATCATATAATAAATGTCATTTTTGCAATGGATCAGGCATTATTTTGAATGTTCATTCAATATCAGAACAAATAATAAAAGTTTTAAAAGAAAAAATTATCAATACAAAAAATTTAAAAATTTTAGTAAAATGTAATTCTGCATTAGCAGAAACTTTGATTAATATTAAAAGAGAAGAAATCAATAATCTAGAGCAAAAATATAGCTCTATAATTGAATTTTCATTTGATGATCATTTTTCTTTGCATGAACCTTTAATCGATGTTGTAGAAAATAACCATAAATCAATACCAGATACTAAAGAAAAAGTTAAAACTAAAGATAGTGCTAAAAAAAATAAAAAAACTGTAATCAAAACAATCAAAAAAAAGAAAAAAATTGCAAAAAAAATAAATAAAACCAAAGATGATAAAATTATCTTAGATAAAAAAGAAGTTTCAGATAAACAAATTGATGATAAAAATGAAAAGTCTGGTTGGTGGTCAGCATAATATTAAAAAAATTATATTTTGTATTTTTTTAATTTGTTTTTCAAAAGCTAGCGCAACAACAATACATGATTTTCAAATAGAAAATTTAATCAAAGATCAATTAAATTTAATTCAAAAAAATAGCACAAACATCAAAATTGAATATTCAATTGTATTAGACGAAAATCCAAATGCATTTATTAACGAAAAAAGAAAATTATTTATAACGACTGGTTTAATAAAATATGTCCCTTCTTACAAAGCTTTAATTGGTGTTTTAGCTCATGAATTAGGTCATTTAGAAAGTTTTCATATAACTAAAAGAATAGATTCTCTAAAAAAGATTAATACTTTTAATAAAATAGGCAACATATCTTTAATAGCAACATCAATATTAGCAAACAATTCTGATTATTTGATGCAATCATTAATAACAAGCCAGGTTAATATTAAAAATTACTATTCTTACTTTAGTAGAGAGCAAGAAAGAGAGGCTGATACATTTGCAGCAAAAAAGTTAAAAGAACTTAATATATCTTCTAAAGATTTAATAAAATTTTTAATTTTTTTAGAAAAAAAATCTTTTGAAAGCGGTATAAGCAACGATGACTATAAATTTTCATCTCACCCAGTCTATGAAGAGAGATATAAAATTTTAGAAAACAATAGTGTAGTTAAGTCTAATTTACAAAATAATAATTTAAATATTAATTTTGATTTTTCTAAAGCAAAATTATTTGGTTTTACTAGTAAAAACAATAATGAATTTTATAATCACTTAGATGGTGATTATTATAATTTTGCAAACTCAATTTTGCTATCAAGAAAAGGGAGGCTGAAAGAATCACTAAAAATATTAAATAATATTATTAATAAATACCCTGAATATATTTTTCTAATTGAAACAAAAGCTGATCTACTTTTAGCTCACGGCTTTACAAATGAAGCAAAAAAATTTTATCAAAAGGTATTAAATAATCAAAATAATAATAAGTATGTAAAAAAACAATTGTTTAAAATTGAATATGAAAATTATGAGAAAAATTCACTTAAAGATAATAGAAAGATGTTTGATTATTATTCAGATTTAATTTTTATTTTTCAATATGATATCTTATTGCAAAAAAAATTTAAAAATTTAGCAAATCTGTTAAACAAAGATGATTGGGTTATTTTTTTAGAAGGAAATATTTTTATGATTAATTCAAAAAATGACAAGGCATTACAAAGATATAATGATATAATAAGTGGCTCCACAAATAAAAAATTACAAAATTATGCCAAAGAAAAAAAAGAAATAATTTCAGATGAATAAAGGCTCGCTAACTCACAAAGATTATGCAAAGTTATTAAATAATAATAAAATTATCAACAATCATTATAAAAAAAGCCAAATTCAACCCTCAAGCCTTGATCTTACTCTGAGCGAAGAAGCTTACGAAGTTAAAGCTAGTTTCTTATCTCCAAATGGAAAAATAAGAGATAAGCTTAAAACAATATTTATTAAAAAGATTGATTTAAATAATATTAAAATTTTTAAAAAGAATGTTACCTATATAGTTAAACTAAATGAGAAATTAAATTTATCAAATAAAATTTTTGGTAAATGTAATCCTAAAAGTAGTACAGGTAGATTAGATATATTTTGTAGAACAATTTTAGATTATAGTGACGAATATGAAAAGATTCCCCGAAATTATCAAGGAGAAATTTTTTTAGAAATTACCTCTAGATCATTTGATATAATACTAAAAAAAGGTGACTCTCTCAACCAAATGAGATTAATATACGAAGATAATGATTTTATAAATGATGCTTCCTTAATAAAATTACATAATAGTGATCCTATAATATTTAATCCAAAAAATACAAACTCTATGGTAAGCGTCGATTCAGGTTTAAAAATCGGTGTTGATTTAAACGATGAAAACAATATTTCTGCTTTTCAAGCCAAAAAAAGTGCTCCTGTTTTAGATTTTAATAAAATAAAAAAACATAAAGTATTAGATTATTGGATTCCTTTAAAATCTAAAAATTCCTATATAACTATTAAACCAGGTAAATTTTACATACTAAAATCAAAGCAAAAAATTAGAATTCCACCTAATATGGCTGGAGAAATGGTTCCTTATGATACTGGAATAGGAGATTTTAGAGTTCATTATGCTGGGTTTTTTGATCCAGGTTTTGGAGATCCTGGAGGATCCTATGCTGTTTTAGAAATAAAAACTAATGAAGTTCCTTTTATTTTAGAAGATGGGCAAGTTATAGCTAGAATAAAATACGAAAGGCTTAACAAAAAATCAAAGGTAGTATATGGATCAAATATTAAATCAAATTATCAAAATCAAGGGCTTGCGTTAAGTAAACATTTTGATTTAAAAAGTATTTTATGAAGAAGATTATTATAATTAATGGACCAAATTTAAACTTATTAGGCAATCGCGAAAAAAATGTATATGGAGAAATTTCTATAGAAGATATTGAAAAACAATCAAAGGACAAGTGTAAAAAGCTAAATTTAGAGTTGTTCTTTTGTCAAAGTAATAATGAAGGTGAAATAATTAATTATATACAATCAGCTGAAGAAAAATATGATGGACTTATTATAAATCCTGCAGCTTTTACACATACTTCTGTAGCTTTATTGGATGCTTTAAGAGCTTTATCAAAACCAAAAATTGAAATACACTTATCAAACATATATAGTAGAGAAGAATATAGAAGAAAAAGTATTACATCTGAAGGAGTAAATGGTTTAATATGTGGTTTTGGTTACTGGAGTTATATTCTAGCTATTGAGGCCATTAATAACATAATTAATTCTTAAAAAATAAAAGTATGACAAAAATAGATAAAATTGATATTGAAAACATAAATTTACTACAAAAAGAATTAAAACTAAAAAATATTAATAAAATAAAAATTAAAAAAAAGGATTATGAAGTTGAAATATCAACTGGAGATATCAATAGTGAAACACAAAAAAATAAACATAAAAAAATTGAAAGCAGTCCTGAATCAGATACACAAATCAAAGAACAGATTAAATCAGAAAATATTATCAATTCACCAATGGTTGGTGTAGCTTATTTATCGCCAGATCCGGCTTCACAACCTTATATAAAGGAAGGTCAGCACGTTAAACAAGGAGATATACTGTTGCTCATAGAAGCAATGAAGACTTTTAACGAAATTAAAGCCCCAAAATCTGGAGTAATTAAAAAAATTATTGTGTTAAATAGTCAGCCAGTTGAATTTGGAGACGATCTTGTAATTTTTGAATAATGTTCAAAAAAATTTTAATTGCTAACAGAGGTGAAATTGCACTCAGAATATTGAGAGCCTGCAGAGAACTCAACATTAAAACAGTTGCGATACATTCTGATGCAGATGAATCTGCTATGCACGTCAAAATGTCTGATGAAAGTGTTTGCGTTGGCCCTGCAGCTGCTCAATTAAGTTATTTAAATATACCAGCTATTATAACTGCGGCTACAATTACTGATGTTGATGCTATTCATCCTGGTTATGGCTTTTTAAGTGAAAATAAAAGATTTGCTGAAATAATAGAAGAACATCAAATCAAATTTATAGGGCCTAAATCTACTCATATAGCGTTAATGGGAGATAAAATTAAAGCTAAAGAAGTTATGAATGAAAATGGAGTGCCTACTGTCCCTGGATTAAATGATCTTAAAGATGTTTCAAAAGTTAAGAAATTTATTGAAGATGTAGGTTTGCCAGTAATTATTAAAGCTGCAAGTGGTGGTGGTGGAAAAGGAATGAGAATATTAAATAATATTCAAAATTTAGAAAAAACTATAGAATCAGCTAAAATTGAATCTAAAAAAGCATTTAACGATGATACTGTTTATATAGAGAAATATTTAGCAAATCCAAAGCATATAGAAATTCAAATTTTAGCAGATGCTGCTGGAAATATTGTCACTCTTGGTGAAAGAGATTGCTCAATTCAAAGAAAACATCAAAAACTAATTGAAGAATGTCCAAGCAATATTTTAACTCAAGATCAAAGAAATGAAATAAGTGACTTATGCATTAAGGCTATTAAATCTATAGGTTATGAGGGGGTTGGTACCCTAGAATTTTTATATGAAAATAATAAATTTTACTTTATGGAAATGAATACAAGATTACAAGTTGAGCATCCTGTTACAGAAATGGTTACTCAAATTGATCTTGTAAAAGAACAAATCTTAGCTGCTTTTGGGAAAAGTATATCATTCAATCAAAACGACATAAATATGAAAGGGCATTCAATTGAATGCAGAATAAATGCTGAACATCCTGAAACTTTCATCCCATCGCCAGGGAAGGTTAATCAATATCATCAACCCGGAGGCTTAGGAGTTAGAGTTGACTCCGCTATTTACCCTGGATGTACTGTCCCACCACATTATGACAGTTTGATTGCTAAATTAATCACTTTTGGAGACAATAGAGAAGATTGTATTAAAAAAATGAAAAGAGCTTTAGAGGAGTATGTAATACTTGGTATTGACACCAATATTCAGTTACATCAAAAAATTATTCAATCAGAAGATTTTATATCGGGCAATTATAATTTAAATTATATGTCGAGATTTGATTGACACAAGTTCTTGATCCTGAAAAATTAATTAACTTATACTGTAAAGGCTATTTCCCAATGGCAGATAGTGCCACAAGCAGTAAAATAAAATTTTATAAACCCAATAATAGATTTATTATTCCAATTAAGGAATTTCATGTCCCTAAAAGACTTTTAATTGATTATAAAAAAAAAGGATATGAATATAAAATAGATGCTGAATTTAAAAATGTTATATTTCAATGTTCTTTACCAAGAAAGAATCATGAAGATACTTGGATAAATAATACAATAATAAATTCTTATATTAATTTACATAAACTAGATATCGCTCATTCAATTGAATGTTGGTCTAAAAAAAAGCTAATTGGAGGACTTTATGGAGTACATCTTGGAAAATGTTTTTTTGGAGAAAGTATGTTTTCCACAATCTCAAATGCAAGTAAATTCTGCTTATTATATTTAATAGCAATTTTAATAAAAAATAATTTTTTATTACTCGACTCACAATTTTACAATAAACATTTAACTCAATTCGGTGCTTACGAAATTTCTGACAAAGAGTATCAAAAAAAACTTAATGTAAGTTTGCAAAACAGAGCAGAATTTAATAATAAAATTAGTTATGAAGAGTCTATAGAAATATTACAATCATTAACCCAAATATCATAAATAGGATGTTCAAAAGGGGTGGCAGTTGGATTAGATGAAATCATCCATCCTTGATACACTTTTTCTAGATCATTATCATTATTAGTGTCAAAGATTCTAAGAAGCACGAAATCTTCAGGCACTTCTTCCGGCGGTCTTTTAAAACAAGCGTATACTTCTATTTTCAAAGTTCCAAATTTTAAAAATTCATTAACTTTAATTGTAATTGATTGAATTTTAGATGAAATTTTATCTAAAACTTTAAGATTAACTGATTGACCACTTATTGGATCAGAAAAACTTGAAAAGGAAAATAAAAATATAAATAAAAATAAAATTAGTTTAAGGCTTCCATTGCTCATAATCTGTTTCTGTTTTTTCTTTAGTTTTGGATTTTGAAAGAGGGTAAGAATCTGGATAATATGCTTTCGAAGTTCCTGTCAAATTAGGAGTATGGTCTTTTTGCCAAGAATATTGATGAGAATAATTTATAGGTGGTTCATCAATAGATTTATGAAGCCAAGCATGCCAGTGAGGTGGCACTTTTGTAGCTTCTATTTCTTTGTAAAAAATTACCCATCTTTTGGCATTAGTGTCATTAAAATTTTTTTTATTACAATAATATCTATTTTTAAAATTATCTGAACCAACATATTTACCATAAAACCAAGTATATAAAATTGTGCCTAAATTCATATTAATTATATTTATCTAATATTTTTTTTTTATCATTCTTGCAATACAACTTTCCATTTAATTTCTTCTCCGCCAAAGAAATTTTTAATTTTAATTTCATTATTTACTGTAAATTTATCCAGTTTCCAATTTTCTTTAATTAATGTCAATTTATCTTTGTTTATACTCAAATTATAAAATTTTGGACCATTTATTGAAGAAAATTTTTCAAGATTTTGAAGTGAATTTTCCTGTTCAAAAATTTCAGCATATAATTCAATAGAGCATGGGGAAGAAAAAATACCTGGTTTAATTGATTTTGATGGTTCTTTATCTGTGTCAGGATGTGGAGCTGAATCAGTCCCTAAAAAAAATTTACTATTTCCTGAACAAGCATATTTTCTTAAAGCTATTAAATCTTTCTCTTCTTTCACCACTGGCATACAAAATAAATTTGGATCTATTTCATTTTCTCCAAATACATCTTTTTTTGTAATTAACATATGATGCGGAGTAATTGTTCCAGCGATATTATTATTTTCTATAACAAAATCTGCACCATATTTACTTGATACATGTTCTAGGACTATATTAAGTTTAGGAAATTTTTTTCTTATAATAGTTAACTCATCATCAATAAAATATTTTTCTCTGTCAAAAATATCTATTATCTCTGCAACTTTTTCACCATGTATAAGTAAATTCTTATTATGTTCCTCTAAAATTTCTAAAGCTGGAAATATTTTTTCTATATTTGATACCCCATAATCTGAATTTGTAGTTGAATTAAGTGGGTAGAGTTTAGCGCCAATAAATATACCATTTATTAATCCATCTCTAAAATCTTTTAAATCTAAATTATCTGTTAAATAGCATGGAATAAGTGGAATGAAAGATTCTTCTTGTATTGAGCTAAGAATTTGACTTTTATATTTTTTAGCTAACTCAGTATTGGTTATTGGTATAGTTAAATTTGGCATTACAATACATCGATTATTTATTCTAGTTGAAAATTTTGAAACAATATTTAGCATTTTTCCTTCTCGAAGATGCACATGCCAATCATCTGGTTTAATAATATTTAGTCTATTCATCATTAGTCTAAGAGTTTTTTATTTATTATCAAATCAATAATTTGATTGGAGTCTATAGAATTCATGTAAGTAATATTTTGATCAATATTTTTGATGGAAAAAGAATCATAACTTTCCTTTGTTCTAATTACAAAACAATTTTCACCTATTGGTGAATAAATTTTATCATTTGTAGGTCCAAATAAACCTATGGTGTTCAATTTAGAAGCAGCCGACAAATGCATTAATCCAGAGTCATTACCTATAAACAAAGTACTTTTTTTCATATATGCGGAGGTTAATGTAAGAGATTTTCCCATTAAATTTATTATATCATCTTTATCTAACCCTTTGATGACATTAATAAAATAATTTTCTTCTTCTAATTTAGAGCCTACTATTATAAATTTAACATTTGAATATATTTTCTTAATACTATTAACCAATAGATTAAAATTTTCTACTGGCCATATTTTTGGCTTCCAATTACCTCCAGGGCAAATAACAATATATTTTTTATTTTTTTCTAAATAAGTGTTTATTTCATTATTTTCTTTATCACTATTATAAATTTTAAGATTATTGCAATTAAAGTTAAAATAAAAAGATAGTTGATTTAAGTGATGACTTTGATCATTTTTTTTAAAAATAAATTTTTTTTTATGAAACAGAATATAGCTAATTAAAGAAGATCTAAAATCTATAATTATATCCCATTTATTAAAAAAACATTTTTTATATATTTCAAACCAATGCAAATTGAATTTTTTTTTCTTAATTATTATGATTTTATCAAGATTAGGAACATGCTCATATATTTGTGCTGCTGAAGGGCCGATAACTATAGTTAATTTTGAATTTGGATATTTTTTAATAAAATCCTCTATAACACCAGTAGATAAAACAGTGTCGCCTATGAGATTTGAGGATATTACTAGTATTTTCACAAGGATTTCCAGTACAATTTTTTGAATATAGGAATATATATTACATTGAAATATGAAAAAATGTAACTTTATTAAACTAAAAGAATCTAAATTTATAGTTATTTCGGGAGATGACTGTAAGGATTTTCTTCAAAGTATCGTAACTAATGACATTAATAAATGTGATGATAACAAATCAATTTATTCTTGTTTGCTTACTCCTCAAGGAAAATTTATAGCTGACTTTTTTGTAACTTTTTATAATGATGGATATTTAATAGAAATTAATGAAAAATTTTTTAATGATTTTATTAATAAATTAAAAATATATAAACTTAGATCTAAAATTGAAATTAAAGAGAACAAAAGTTTTCTATCAATAGTAGTATTAGAAAATAACTTGTTAGAAGAGTCAAGTGATAAAATAATCTATTTCAAGGATCCGCGTAAGGAAAATATAGGAATAAAATATTATATAAAAGAGAGTATATTAAATGATGTTATAACAAAATTTAATCTAAATGAAATTAATTTTAAAATATATAGACAGAAATTAATGAGGAATTTAATTCCATATTCAGTTGAAGATTTAATTGTAAATAAATCTTTATTACTTGAAAATAATTTTCAAAATATTAATGCAATTGATTGGAATAAAGGTTGTTACATAGGTCAAGAAATTACAGCACGTATGAAATATAGATCTTTACTAAAAAAACAAATTTACGCTTTGAAAAAAATTTCAGGATCAGTAAAAATAGGTGAGATACTTTTAGATAATAATACTAATGTCGGGAAAGTAATTTCATTTTCAGATCAATATTTGCTTGCAATGTTAAAAATTGAATCTGCTGAAATAAAAAAGGGGAATAAAACTTCTTTCAAGACAAGTAATAACGGAGTAGTTAATTTTTTATAAAATAAATCTTTTCCTAAAAATCCCTATGGTTATTAAATTTATTATAAAAATTATTATCATAGGTAGATATACGTAATTAACTCCAAAACTATTTGCAAGAAAGCCTAAGGCCACTGGCGCTATCATAAAAACACCATAAACTGAGATTGATATGATTGTAATCCCCACTGCACTATCTATGCCTCGTACTTTACCAGCTAAACTATATGCTATAGGAACAATTGAAGAAGCGCCCATGCCTAAAGTAGAAAAACCAATTATTGATGACAATAAAGTGTCGAAATAATATAAAATAATTAAACCAAATAATGATAAAAAAATCAGAATTATTAAGAACAAAAAAACACCTAATCTATCTCTTAATCTATCGCCAGTGAATCTTCCAATAACCATAAAAGTGTTAAAACATATAGTAGCTATTCCTATTTTAAATCCATCTACTTCAATAACATCTCTCATGTATAAAGCGCCCCATGCGTCTACCCCACCTTCAGTTAAAGCATTGGCGATAGATAATAAGACTAATAAAAAAATAATTATAGGCCATATAAAAAATATATTACCTTTGTTATTTTCTAAAGTTTTTTCATCTTTCTCTAAAGAACTAGCAAAAATAAAAGTAAATGGAACTAAAATTATGACATAAATCAATGTATTTATAAAAAAATCAATTCTCCATTGTAAACACAAGCTAGTCAGAAAAGCTCCAAGTAAAAGACCTAAACTAAAAAAACCATGGAACGCAGACATCATTGATTTTTTTTCTTTTTTTTCAATTTCAGATGCCTGATAATTAATAGCTACTTCAAATACACCGAAACACCATCCAAAAATAAAAGCTAATGGCATAAAATTTTGAAGATTATTAATAAATGGCATAGCTAGCCATAAAACTCCTTGAATAACGCCTGAATACAAAATAGTTTTTTGAGAACTAAATTTTTTAATAATATTATTTGCAAAAACCATTGTGATAATTGAACCGATAGCGAAAACCAGAAATATATATCCTATTCCCAAGTAGTCAGTTTCAATTTGATCTTTAATAGTCGGAATTCTTATTGTCCAAAGTCCAATGTAAAAACCAATTATTAGAAAAAGTGCACGACAAGAAAATATATCATTAATTTTTTGCATTATTCATTATTAAATAAAATTTATTTTAATTAGAAAAAATTATAAAAGTTAATCAAAATAATTTTCATAGTACGTTTTCAAATCATCTTGATTTAATCTTTGTTGTTCCATGGTATCTCTATCTCTAACTGTAACAGTATTATTTTCTAAGGTCTCAAAATCAACTGTTATGCAAATTGGAGTACCTATTTCGTCATGTCTACGATAATTTTTACCAATATTGCCAGTATTTTCTAACATTATTCTTCCTAAACCTATTTTTTGCAAATTATTTTTTATTTTTTTGGCCTTATTTACTAATTCTTCATTATTTCTTTTTAATGGAATAACAGCTGCTTTAATTGGCGATAAATGAGGCTTTAAGGATAGAACTGTTCTAGAGTTTTCTTCATCATATTTATAAGATTCATTTAATATTGCTAAAAAACCTCTTTCTACACCTGCTGATGGCTCTATAACAAATGGCATATACCATTTTTTATTTTCAAAGTTTTGTACAGCTAATTTAGTTGTTGATTTATCATTTTTTGAAACTTTTGATGAAATATTAAAATCTTTTTGATTTTTAGTATGTGATCCCAAATCAAAATCTGTTCTATTAGCTATTCCTTCTAATTCTTCCTTACCATGAGGAAAAGTATACATTATATCAACAGTTTTACTTGAGTAATGTGATAAATCGTCTTGATCAACATCCAACAATTCTAAATTATTACTATTAATGCCCTGATCTACCCACCAATTAAATCTTTTTTTTACCCAATAGTCATGCCATTTTTCATCTGTTCCTGGTTCTACAAAAAATTCTAATTCCATTTGTTCAAATTCTCTAACTCTAAATATAAAATTTCTTGGAGTGATTTCATTCCTAAACGCTTTTCCTATTTGAGCGATACCGAATGGAATTGTTCTACTTGTTGAATCTAAAATATTTTTAAAATTAGTGAATATTTGTTGACATGTTTCTGGTCGCAAATAAGCAAAAGAACTACCATCTTCGACAGGTCCAATGTTTGTTTTAAACATAAGATTAAATGGTCTAGGCTCAGTTAAATCACCTGACTTACAATTAGGACACAATTTATTATCCAAATTATCAATTCTCCATCTTGATTTACAAGAACGACAATCAACTAAAGGATCAGTAAATGTATCTTCATGACCTGAATACTTTAAAACATCTGGAGCACTAAGAATAGAAGCATCTAAACCCTCTATATCATCTCTTTCATAAATCATTGATTTCCACCAAGTCTGTTTCAAGTTATTTTTTAATTCGACGCCCATTGGTCCATAATCATACAGACCTTTTATTCCTCCGTAGATATCATTTGATTGAAAAATGAAACCTCTTCTCTTGCACAAAGAGACTAGTTCATCCATAGATTTAGCCGTCATATTTATTCTTTAGGTCTATATTCATTCGATTCAGGATCTTTTTCAAGGTCTACAACATTATTTTTTTTATCTTTTAATTCACTTTGTTTTTTAATGTGCCCAATAAATCTAAAAAAAATTATTATTAAAAAAATAATTAACAATAATATTGCATACTTCATTATAAACCATACCTAGACAATAAAGATTTTTCCTCAATCTTATCAATTAATTCATCTGCATTTACTAGAGATGCAGATAAGGAAGAGGATAACTTGCGTTGAATAAATGATTTTTTTTGATCTATGTATTTAATTTTTACATTTTTTCCGAACTTATTTACTAAAACTGTATTGATAGAGCCAATACCATCTACTAATCCAAAATCTAAAGCTCTCTTTCCAACCCAAAAAAGACCGCTAAAAACTTCTTTTTCTTGATTTTTATTTAATTTCTTCCCTCTTCTGCTCTTAACAAAAGATATAAAATTTTCATGAATCTGCTCCTGAATCTTTTTCAATCTATCTATATCTTCTTTTCTTTCAGGTTTAAATGGATCTAAAAAACTTTTACTCTTTCCTGATGTATACACCCTTCTTTCAATTCCTATTTTTTTTATAAGATTAACAAAGCCAAACCCTGGAGAAATAACGCCTATTGATCCAATTATAGAATTTTGATCAATAAATATTTCATCAGCAGAACATGCCAGCCAATAACCTCCAGAAGCAGCAACATCCTCAACAAATGCGATAACTTTTTTATTTTTTTCTTTAGATTTATCAATTATTTTTTCTGCTATAAGAGAAGATTGAGCAGGAGAACCCCCAGGTGAATTTACTATTAAAGCAACTGCAGGACTTTTTTTATCAGAAAATAATCTATCTATTAATTTATTTAAAGAGTTTAATGTTAAACCTGAACGAAAAGCTCCAGTTTGGCCAATTACTCCTGAAAGTCGCAAAGTAGGTATATTAATTGATTTGCTGAATATATTCTTAAACATAATTACTATTATCAAAAGTTATACTATCAAGAAAGTTTTTAAGTAGAAATAGCAAGAAAAAAATGAAATATAATGATTTTTATCTTTAAAAAAAGATAAAATAAATATAACTGCGACAATAATTAATCTTAGAATACATATATAGGCTTTATATTATTGAATTATGGGTCAATTAATTAAACTGAATAATCAAACAAAAGATTTCAATTTCTATATAAATTCTCTACAAAAATTATGTGAAAAAGATCTCTCATTAGTTAATTCAATTATTTTAGAAAAGCTTGATAGTAATGTTCCTTTAATTCAAAAAATTGCTTCTCATCTAATATTATCTGGAGGTAAGAGACTTCGACCGCTTCTAACATCTTGTTGTTATCAAATGTGTATTGAGAATAACAAAAACGAAGATAAGCATCTAGGATTAGCTGCTGCAGTTGAATTTATACATGCCGCAACTCTACTACATGATGATGTAGTTGATGAAAGTAAGACAAGAAGAGGATCATTATCGGCAAATGAATTATGGGGAAATAAAACTAGCGTCCTTGTTGGTGATTTTTTATTCAGTAGAGCTTTCCAATTAATGGCAAAATATGGAAACATACAAATCCTGAAACTTTTATCAGATACTAGTGTTATTATTTCTGAAGGAGAAATTCTTGAACTTAGTAATGATAAAAATCCTACTATAAATGAAGATGTATATTTTGAGGTAATTAATGGTAAAACTGCCTCTTTATTTAGTGCTGCATGTCAAGTTGGAGCAATAACAGCTAAAACAACTCAAGAAAAAATAGATGCTATTAAATCATTTGGTACAAATTTTGGAATGTCTTTTCAATTAATTGATGATGCAATTGATTATTATTCTAGCTCTAATATTTTAGGAAAAAATGTAGGTGATGATTTTAAACAAGGTAAAATAACTCTTCCTCTTATTTTAGCGTACCTAAGATCCAATAGTTCTGAAAAGAAATTTTGGAAAAAAACTATAGAAAATCTCCATCAAGATAAACATGACTTAACTAAAGCTATAAATATAATTAAAAAATATAACTGCATAGATGATACCTTAGAAAGAGCAAAACATTTTGCTAATATAGCAATTGATAGTCTTGGGATTTTTGAGAATAATAAATATAAAGAGATATTAATTAATATCATCAATTCAGGACTGACAAGATTATCTTAATTTAATATTTATTATATGATTTAACTTCAATAATTTCTGAGCCAAATTTTTTATTTATTTCAAGCTTAATAGCTGCTCTTTTGTCATTAGTAACATAAACTAATCTTGCTAATTGAACAAAATTTTCATCAAAATTTTTTTTATGTTCACATTCTCTTATATCATCTTCAATTTTCCAGAGTTGAGAATTAATTTCAATGAGTTTATCTAAATAATCCTTAATATTGTCTACTTTAAGAACTTTGCTTACTGTATCGTTTAATAATTTTAATTCATTTTTTATTAAAACAAGTTTTGCGCTATCCTGGATATTCTTTTCCTTAATAATCAAAATTGATATCTTATCTATTAATTCTCCCAATGATATAGGTGTATTAACAATCATTCTGTTACTCTATTATATTTATCGTCATATCTAATAATATCTTTTTCTTCTAATCTTTTGCCATACCATATTTCAATAATTACTAAATCTTCATTATGTTGATTAGCAATACGATGTTTTGCTTTAGTGGGTATGAAGATATTTTCATTAGCTCTAATAGTTTTTGTTTCTTTATTGATTGTAACTTCTGCGATTCCTTGAACAATTATCCAATGTTCTGATCTATAATCATGGCTTTGAAGAGAAGTTTTTTCATTGGTTTTAATAATAAGCTTTTTAACAACATAATCTTTTCCATTTTCAATGACAGTATATGATCCCCAAGGTTTATTAATAATTGATTTCATTATATCCAAATCGTAATATATTATAATATACAAATGTTAATATTAAAAAATTAAATGATCAAAATAGCACCGTCTATATTAGCTGCTGATTTACTAAACTTACAGAAAGAAGTTAGTGAAGTAGATCGAGCAGGTGCTGATTATATTCATATAGATGTAATGGATGGTAATTATGTGCCAAATATTACTTTTGGTCCAGATATAGTTAAAAAACTCAGAACAATTACTAATAAAATTTTAGATGTTCACTTGATGATAAATCCTGTTAGCAAATTTATTGAAGATTTTGTTAATTCAGGTGCTGATATAATTAGCTTTCATCCAGAAACGGAAAAAAATGTTAATAAAACAATTCAAAAAATAAAAGATTTAAACTGTAAATGCGGCTTAGCTATTCATCCTGATGTTAGAATAACAGATATTAAGCAATATTTAAATTTAGTTGATCTTGTTATAGTAATGACCGTTGTACCTGGTTTTGGTGGCCAAAAATTCCAGATAGAGCAAATTGATAAAATATCAGAGCTTAAAAAAATTAAATCTATTAAAAATTTAAACTTCGAAATAGAAGTAGATGGTGGAATAAATAATGATACTGCAAAACTATGTATAGACAAAGGAGCTGATATTTTAGTTGCAGGAACTTATATTTTTAATAAACCTTGTGAAGAATATAAAAATTTAATACATTCATTAAAATAATGGACTGGGATAAATTAAAAACTTTTTATGAAGTTGCCATAAATAAAAGTATTTCGAAAGCTAGCATTAAATTAAATATTAGTCAGTCTGCTTTAAGTCGGCAAATTCAAGATTTAGAAATTGATTTGAAAACTGCGTTGTTTATTCGCCATCAAAAAGGTGTTGTATTAACAGAACAAGGAGAAAATTTATTTAATACAGTTAAAGATATTAATCTTTCAATTGCAGGTTTTGAAAAAAAATTATTAGATAAAAAGACAAAACCTAGTGGTAAACTAATTATTAATACAACTGTAGGTTTTGGTTCAACTTGGCTAACTCCTAGAATTAATAAATTCTTAGATCAATTTCCAGATATGGACATTAGCTTGTTAATGAGTGATGAAGAGATTGATTTAAATAATAGAGTTGCTGATATAGCTGTAAGAGTAAAAAAACCTACTCAGGGAAATTTAATCTTTAAAAAATTTGTTAATTTCCATAATCATATTTATGGTTCTTCTGACTATTTAAAAGAAAAAGGAATTCCAAGAAATATTAATGACTTAAATAAGCATAATCTTATTTGTTTCGGTATAGGATTGCCATCTCCTATTTCAAATATCGATTGGATATTAAAAATTGGAAAAGAAAAAGGGAAAAGGAGGCCAAAGTTTAGAGTAAATAGTATCTATGGTATGTCTCTTGCTGTTGAAAACGGTGCTGGTCTTGCTTCATTGCCTGATTATATGGTAGCAGATAAACCACACTTGGTGAGAGTTTTGCCTAATATTGAGGGACCATCATATCAAACTTATTTTGTTTATACTGAAGAATTTAAAAATGACAGAAGATTAGAGTTATTCAGAGATTTTTTATATAATGAAGCAAAAGATTGGCGCTATTAATCTTTGACTTAATGTATTTTTTCTATATTTAAAGCCAACAATGGGATATCCAAAAAAACATAGAGGACGTAGAAAAAGAGGCTCTAAATACCGCAGAAGCAAAAGAAGACAAAAAAAGAAGTAATTCTATTTCATTTAATTTAAACTCTTTTATTTTCTCCTAAAAAAGTTAATTTATTGCTAAGCTTTTATACAGGAGGAATAGATGCCATTATTAAAAAAAGTATCAGAAAAAAATGCTAAAGGAAAAGTAAAACAAACTTTTGACAATATAAAAAAAATAAGAAAAATTAATAAGATCCCTAATTTTTGGAAAACTCTAGCAAACGATCCTATAACTTTAGAAAGAACATGGAAGTCATTAAAACAAGTTATGAAAGAAGGATCATTAGATTCTTTAACAAAAGAAATGATCTATATCGCAGTTTCAATGACAAATAGTTGTGAATATTGCATTAGATCTCATACTTT
>CEUZ01008090.1_pt1 | contig 20226 bp, 19 predicted proteins | sample 361511 | NCBI WGS metagenome assembly CEUZ01 (sample SAMEA2622822, study PRJEB7988) | marine metagenome | biome: marine biome (ENVO:00000447); feature: surface water layer (ENVO:00002042); material: "saline water (ENVO:00002010), including plankton (ENVO:xxxxxxxx)" | depth 5 m
ATACGTGAGTCATCTGGTAGATTAGGCAGTTTTGAGGGATGCGAACCCGTAGCAATAATTGCTGAATCAAATGTTACTCGTGAAATTTTACCATTGTTATTCACTTCAATTAAATTCGTCGATACAAATGACCCGTAGCCCTCGATAATTTCAATTTGTCTTTTTTTTGCCATTGTTTTTAAGCCAAAGCTAAGTTTAGTAATAATTGAGTTGACCCAACTGCGTACAGATTTAGAATCTGGATTGGTTCCTCCAAGAACTATGTTATGTTCTTTTAATTCCTCAATTTCAGCTATAACCTTACTTACATGGAGTAATGCCTTTGAGGGTATGCAGCCGGCATTTAAACAAACACCGCCCAAAGAAGGGTATTTCTCAATTAAAATAGTTTTTAGGCCTAGGTCAGATGCACGAAAAGCGGCTGTATAACCACCAGGGCCAGCACCCAAAACAACTACTTCTGCATGAATATCTTTAGTCATTACCTACCTTTTTTCATTTAAGACAATTTTAAAAAAAATCTTTAGTTCACTTGATATGATTATTATTACTTAATAGATGTTAGTTTAGTTTTGTATTTAGTTAAAGTAACGTTTGATATGATAGACTGAATTTTTTAGGATATTTAGTGTCAGAACAACTTTAAAACCCCTATTTCATTAAGGAAAAAAATGATGTCAATTATATTAGAACAGCATACTTCAGCACCAACAATTGATGTAATTGACAGTGTTGATAATTGGATTATTGTTTCTTCTAACAAAACTAAGAAAAATTTTAGTTATAAAGAAAAAATAATTAGTCGTTATAAGCAAATATCGCAGGATGAAAAATGTGGTATTCCAGTTTCTATTGATTTACCAAATAAGCATTCAAGTCACGTTAGTTTTACTATGCTTAGTTCTAGTAATACAAGTTTTGATCTTCTATCACTTTCAAGAAAGTTATTTTCATTGCACTCCGAATCGAGACCAAAAGAAATAGGAGTATTCGTAGCTGGTTTTAGTAAAAAAGAGTCTGAAAGAATCATAGAAGCAATAATCTCAGCTATTTTAGCAGTATGTGCAAAAATGCCTAATTTCAAAAGTAAAAAACAATCTAAAATACCTTTGTCGAAAATTATTCTTTGTGGCTTTAAAGCAAACCACAGATTTAGAAAAAGTTTTGCTATTGCAGAAGGTAATGCGCTAACTAGAAGTTTAAGCATGATGCCTTCAAATAAATTGACGCCGACGCACTATCTTAAAAAAATAAAAGAAATTGCAAAGGAAAATAAATGGAAATTAGAATTCTATAATGAATCAACTTTAAGACAAAAGAAAGCTGGCGCATTTTTAGCTGTTTCTCAGGGAAGTCCTACGGCAGATTCAGGTATTGTACGATTAAGATACAAACCAAAACGCGCATCAAAGACAAAGAAGATTTTCCTAGTAGGTAAGGGTATCTGTTATGACACTGGGGGCACAAATTTAAAACCTGCTAACTATATGTTTGGTATGCATGAGGATATGCAAGGTAGTGCTGTTGCGCTAGGGACATTATTAGCACTTACTAAGCTTAATTATAATCGCCCTGTTGAATGTTGGATGGCCTTAGCTATGAACCATATTGGACCAAAAGCCTATAAGCCAAATGATATAGTTACGGCATCAGACGGGACAACTATTGAAGTCGTGCATACTGATGCAGAAGGAAGAATGGTATTGGCTGACACATTAGTCTTGGCATCAAAAGAAAAGCCCTCGTTAATAATCGACTATGCAACATTAACAGGGGCATGTATGTATTCAATTGGAACATCATATAGCGGTATTTTTACTAATGTAAATAAATGGCACCCAAACTTAATTAAAGCTGGCGAAGATAGCGGAGAACGTGTTTGGCCTTTTCCGTTAGATGAAGATTTTGATCAAATGATAAAAAGTGATATTGCCGATATTAAACAATGTTCTCAAGAAAGCGGTGTTGATCATATCTTAGCGTCGAGATTTTTACAGCGTTTTGTTAAGAATGATGTGCCTTGGATACATATGGATTTATCTAGCAGCAATAGGAAGGGTGGTTTAGGTCATATTCCTACTAATACAACAGGATTTGGTGTTCGTTATACAGTAGATTTACTATTAAAAAATTATCTAAAATAGATTTTATTAAATATTGAAATTAAAAGATAAAATTTATTCCAGCACTTCCACCAAGGTAGATAGCAGCTTGATCAGATAAACGCCCATTAAACTGCATATAGATTTTTCCGTATTTTCCTAAGTCATAGTCAAAACTAGTATTCATGCCTAAAGAATTTTCATTATAGCTACCACTATTAAAATCAACGATTACTGTGTTTAGTGAATGATCTTGATTTTTGCCATAAAAAACGGAGCGATGCTCAAATTCAGTGCTTGTTATGAATTGTATTTTATCATCTATCATTAGGGTAAGTTGTTTATTGAAATAAATGCTTGCTTGAGCAAGATTGCGTTCTTCCCATGAAAAGAACATGCTTTCACTGTAACTGGGGGTATGAGAAAAACTAAATGTTATCCCTAGCTCAGATTCTTGTTCATTAGTTACTGATTCGTTGACTCTTTGATTTAATATACGCGTAAAATTTACACCAGTAATTACTTCTGCGCTTTCATAATCGGCACTTACATCAGCTATACCAGTACTTACTATATTGGTAAGCACGTCTCTGCTGCTGTCATGCCAACTCCAACCAGCAACAGCGTAGCTACTTACTTTCCATTCATCGATTTTTGTAAAGTCATTAGTTCCAATACCAGCAAGAAAACTTTTTTTCGTAATATCGTGATTTTCATCAAGTTTTAATTTATTACGTTCAACGGCTAAGATTAAATTTAACTTATCAGGTACTACCGGGTAAATAAAGTTCGTACCATAAGCATTATTTTCATAACCGAGAGTATTACGACCGCTGCTTCGAAATGATGTATAAGCAAAAGGTTCTATTTTTGGTTTATCTGAATCAGAGCCGTTAGTGTAATTTTTTAGTGATGTACGAAGATTGTATGCACGATACCCTAGTAATTCGTCGACAGTCTCTTGTGCACCCATACCAACTGATGTTGCTGAGCCCGCAACAATTCGATTGCCATCTAGGTCAGTTAATCCAAGTGTTCCCTCTGTTTTGTACATATAAGCACGTCCATAACCGTGCTGAATTCGAAGATTATTTCCCTCTTTACCATCTTTCACGCTGATTAAACCCACTAATATACTGTCATCTTTCAATGTTAACGTACCATTATTTTGTTGATACGAAATAGCAGCCGCATTAGTGTGATGACCAGGCTCTCCATTTATCGTTCGTCTAATTATTCCGCTATTATTTACAGTACCATTAGTACCTATATCTATGGCATGTAAAGATTGCGTAGCAGATGCTTCAGCATCTATGAGTGCGCCATGATTATTATTTACCGTCATATTCGTCGATTTATCCAAACGAATTACTGCTTCTTGTCTACCCGTTATTGAGCCAAAATTATTGACGGTTGGATTTGTGCAAGATGCGGTACATCTTATTGTGTTTCTCTTAGCAGTGATTAAGCCGCCAGAATTATTATTGATTGTTGCGTTTGTCGTTTGTTTAATATCAATAGCCTGTCCGTCATTTGATTGAATAGTTCCCGAGTTAGTGAGTGTAAAATTAGTGTTGAACTGCGCCTTGACTGTACCATCAAAACTTCCATCTTGTTTAATTATCGCGCCTGAATTATTAATAACAGTAACACCAGTTAATCCATTACTGGTGTTTGATCCAAAAGATTCAACAGAGGCATTATCATCACCATTGTTAATAGTAGCGTCATTAATTAAGGTGACGTTATTACCACCATCGCCAATTGTTTGTTGGTCTGTTGTATCACTATTTATTGTTACATCAGATGTGTGAGTATCTTCCCCAGCTAAGGAATGTTGAAAAAAAAACACAAGGCCAATGAAAGCGATGAAAAGATTTTTTTTTAGACTCATCCTTCCATTATAATCAATATCTTAGGTTAGAACTATATTTTAAAGTATTGATTAATATAGGATTTTTTTGATTAGTCCGTGTTTAAAATTTATAACTACTTTTTCTTTTCCTCTTCTCTTGCTAGCGTTTCAGCGATGATTTCATCAGCAACATTTTTAGGACAAGGGCTATAGTTTAGGAATTCCATTGAGAATTGACCTCTACCCGAGGTCATTGTTCGTAGTGTTCCAATATATCCAAACATTTCACTGAGCGGACATTCGGCTTTAACACGCACGCCAGTTGGATTCGCTTCTTGTGATTTAATTATACTACGACGTCGATTTAGATCTCCGATCACATCACCAACATTATCATCAGGGGTAAAAACATCAACTTTCATAATAGGCTCCATAAGCTGTGGCCCAGCTTTCGGCATAGACTGACGATATGCAGCTGCTGAAGCTAGTTCAAACGCAATAGCTGATGAGTCGACAGCATGAAAAGCACCATCAAATAATGTAACTTTGAAATCAAGACAGGGGTAGCCCGCTAAGACTCCTTTATCCATACTTTTTTGAAACCCACCTTCAACTGCTGGCCAAAATTCCTTTGGCACATTACCACCTGTAACTTTTGATTCAAAAACAAAACCACTACCAGGTTCACCTGGCTCAATCACATAATCAATTTTACCGTATTGACCCGAGCCACCAGATTGCTTCTTATGAGTATAGGTATCTTCAACGCGTTTTGTTACAGTTTCTCGATAGGCCACTTGAGGGCTACCAACTTCTACTTCTACGCCATGTGTCCTTTTTAAAATATCTACTTTAATATCAAGGTGTAGTTCACCCATTCCTTTTAGGATTGTTTCACCACTATCTTGGTCGGTTTCAACCCTAAAAGAAGGATCTTCTTTAATCATTTTTCCAATCGCAATACCTAGCTTTTCGGAGGCACCTTTATCAATTGGCGCGACAGCAATTGAAATAACTGGATCTGGGAAGACCATTGGCTCCAGAGTTGCCGGTTTATTAGGGTCGCACAAAGTATGACCAGTTTGTACATTCTTTAGACCAATCGCAGCAACAATGTCTCCCGCTTGTGCGACATCAAGTTCAATACGTTCATCGGCATGCATTTCAACAATACGTCCAATTCGTTCACTTTTTCCAGTAAATGTATTTAGAACTGTCATACCTTTTTCAATTTTTCCAGAATAAATTCTAATGAAAGTTAGTGCGCCATAACGGTCATCCATTATTTTGAAAGCTAATGCTCGCAATGGTTTATCAGGGTCGACAATTGCAAATTCTCCAGATTCATTTCCTTCCAAATCTACTTCCGGTTGAGGTTTAACCTCAGTTGGATTTGGTAAGTAATCCACAACAGCATCAAGAATCATTTGAACGCATTTATTTTTAAATGCTGAACCGCAGTATGTTGGGAAAAATGTAAGACTAATTGTTCCTTTACGTATACATGACTTAATCTCATCTATAGTAGGCTCTTCACCTTCTAAATATTTTTCCATAATAGCGTCATCTTGTTCAACTGCAGTTTCAATTAATTTTTCACGCCATTCTTCAATTTTTTCAGACATATCTGCTGGGGCATCTTCGATCTCATATTTTGCTGGATCGTTAGGGTCTTTCCATACCCATGCTTTACGAGTGAGAAGATCAACTGCACCAATAAAATCATCTTCAATTCCTATGGGTAGAGCCATAACAAGTGGATTTGCACCAAGCACATTTTCAATTTGATCAACCACGCGATAAAAATCAGCGCCTGTTCTATCAAGTTTATTAACAAAAATAATACGAGCGACTCCAGAATCATTAGCATAGCGCCAATTCGTCTCAGATTGTGGTTCAACTCCACCAGATCCGCAAAAAACACCAACCCCACCATCTAGAACTTTTAACGAACGATAGACCTCAATTGTAAAGTCAACATGTCCTGGAGTATCAATAATATTTAATCTATGATCATTCCAAAAACAACTAGTAGCAGCTGACTGAATTGTAATTCCTCGCTCTTGCTCTTGCTCCATAAAATCAGTCGTTGCCTCACCATCGTGCACCTCACCAGTTTTATGTATTTTTCCGGTTAATTTTAGTATGCGTTCAGATGTTGTTGTTTTTCCAGCATCAACATGAGCAAAGATTCCTATATTTCTATAATTTGTTAAGTCAGTCATTTTTCCACTCGTATAATTAATTTAGTCAATTGATATTTGTACGTTTACTAGTAAGAATTCATTTAGGCGGCGGAGTATAAACCAGAATCACCGAATATGTGAAATCGAATATGGCCTTAGTTGCCAAAATATCTCGAATACGACAAAAATCAGACAAAATCGAGACAAAATTAAAAAAAAACAACTCTACCTAGAATATCAAATACTTCGTATAATCATCACCATGCATGATATCCCCAACAGAATTGCCGACGTCCTACTTGAATTAGAGGCGAGTTTACGTACACACGGTAAGTGGGATGACTTGAAGCCTAAGGCAAGTGATTTAAAAAGCTCTATCCCATTTTGCATGGATACTCTTAAATTTGAACAATGGCTACAATGGATATTTCTGCCAACAATGAAGGATACGATTGAACAAACTAAGCCCTTACCATTAAAAAGTGCTATTTTTGAATATGCGGAAGAATGTCTACTTGAGAATGATCCATCAACACAGCAACTTTTATTCCAGCTCAAACGTTTTGATGACTTAATCAGTATACAAGCAAGCACCAATAGACATTAGCTTTTTTTGAGAATATATAAAAAATTTATGAGCATTAAGCGTACTTTTTTTTCAATTATCTCTTTCATAATCCTATTTACTATTTCAGGGTGTAGTACTATGAAATACGAACCGGTACCTCTGGTTAAGTATGTTGATTTACAAAAATTCATGGGTGCATGGTATGTAATAGCTCACATACCCTCATTTCCTGAAAGAAATGCATTTAATGCGATTGAAAGGTATGAGTTAAATGATAACGGAACAATTGCAACAACTTTTACTTTTAATGACGGGAGTTTTGAAGGAAAGTTTAAAACACTTACACCAACGGGCTTTATAGTTGACGAAAAATCAAATGCAGTATGGGGCATGCAATTTATTTGGCCAATAAAGGCGGACTACCGTATTGCATATCTTGATAAAGAATATACACAAACAGTGATTGCTCGTGAAAAACGTGACTATGTTTGGGTGATGGCAAGAAAACCGGCAGTTAGTCCAGAAGAATATAGCAAGTTAATTGATTTTGTTGAGTCACTTGGATACGAAAAATCACTCATTAGAAAAGTACCGCAAGAGACTAACTAGCTCTTCTCAGAGTTAAATTTATCCTGGCAGCGCCAACTAAGGGGTGTACTCCTCTCTTGAGCGGGCGAACCCCATGAAAACGTAAACGATCTGGCCCTCCCCACACAACAACATCGCCATGTTTTAGCTCCTTTGTCATGACTTTTTCTTTTCGAGTTAAGCCGCCAAATAAAAAAATTATCGATACACCAAGAGAAACAGAGACTATAGGGTGTGTAAAATCATTCTCATCCTTATCTTGATGCAGCGACATACCTATTTTTTCGGTATAGCGATTAATCAGACAGGCATTCGACTCAAAATTATTATAGCCAGCATCATTTGCTGCTCTTTTAGCCAATGTTTTAAATACCTCCGGCATTTCAGGCCATGATTTGTTGGTTTTTGGATCAGTCTTATCGTACCGGTAGCCTGATTTATCAGAAATCCATCCGTATTTCCCACAATTTGTCATAGCAGCACGTATAAATCTACCACTTGGGGTTTGCATATTGCGAAAAGCACTTTGCTCAGCAACATGATTAACAGTATTTAGTAACTGACTATCTAAGTCATTAGCGTAGTGTCGAAGAATTAGGCTGTGATCAGAAAATTTATCAACGTTATTATTTTTCAAAACTTTCATACCTTTCATTAATCATAAATACCACTATTATATAACCTTTTAACGAAGGTAATGATGAATTGAATCAAATATTAAAATTTTCTATTCATAATTAATGTAAAAACCTAGACAAAATTAGGAAATAAGATAATTTACTTTACATTTATTAAAATATTCATCTAACATCGATCGATGTTAATACACAAAATCGACTATAATGAAGACACTAATCTCACATAAAATACAACTCCTTATAATACTTATGCTATTTTCATTTAGCCCAAGGGCAGAGTTATCACTGAACGATCTGGCTCCAGATTTTGAGCTTATGGACCAAAACGGTGACTTGCATAAATTGAGTGATTATAGAGGACAATGGTTAGTTCTTTATTTTTATCCAAAAGACGATACTCCTGGTTGCACAACCGAGGCATGTTCTTTTAGAGATGATATTTATAAGATTAGAGAGCTAAAAACTAAAATCGTTGGAATAAGTACAGATGATATTGAAAGCCATGAAAAATTTGCCAAAAAATACAGTCTTCCATTTCCATTATTGTCCGATAAAGATGCAATAGTAGCCAAATCATATGGTTCTGCAGTCAGGGTTGGTCCATTTAAAATGGCCAAGAGACATAGTTTCATTATTTCACCGACAGGCAAAATTGTTATGATATATAGAAGAGTAAACCCAGCTACCCATAGCAACGAAATAATAGATAAGTTAAAATTATTAACTTCTTCAAGTTAGAGATAATTAGTAGACATTGGCAAAATAAATTCATCGTTTAGTTGGTTATTATTATTTTGAGAAAAAATAAAAAATTTTTCAGATTTTTTCTTGATTGGCTTTTGAACATTGATGTTTCAAACGAAAGCTCATCAGGTGACGGTATTAATAGCTTCCGCTTAGCAGTTTTTATAGCATTTCATTTTGGTTGTTTTGCGGTCTTCTGGGTTGGATTTAGCTGGTTTGCTTTTATATTTGCAGTAATTCTTTATTTCATGAGAATGTTTTTTATCACTGCTTTTTATCATCGATACTTTTCACATAGGTCATATAAGACGAGTCGTGTAATTCAGTTCTTAATGGCAATAATGGGTTGTACTGCTGGACAGAGAGGTCCTATTTGGTGGTCAAGTCACCATAGAGAACATCATATTACGTCAGACACAATTGATGATCCTCATTCTCCAAGATTTGGATTTTTTAATAGTCATATGCTTTGGTTCCTTAAGACTAAAAACTTTAAAATACTTAAACATCGTGTAAAAGATTGGTTACGTTATCCCGAGTTAGTAATTTTAGAATATATTGACTGGATTCCATTTTTGTCATTTGGCGTTTTTTGTTATGTTATTGGCGAGTTGTCAATATTAAGTCATTATGGAGTTCAAACATCTGGTATACAGCTATTTGTCTGGGGATTTATTGTATCAACAGTGATGCTTTATCATGGGACCTATACTATTAATTCATTAGCGCATCGTTTTGGTAAGAAAAGATATGAAACAAACGATGATAGTAAAAATAATTTCTTTTTAGCCTTATTAACCTTAGGCGAGGGCTGGCATAACAATCATCATAGATATCCTCGTTCGGCTAAACAGGGTTTTTTTTGGTGGGAAATTGACTTAACTTATTTTTTTTTAAAGTTTATGAAATTAATTTTTTTGATAAAAGATTTAGAACAAGTGCCGCCTAATATTGTTAGCCAAAAGCGCATCTAAATATACAGCTTCAAATATAGTCACTTTTCAACAACACTACTATTAAGTTTTACAAATAGGCAGGAATAATGAAAATCGCAATTATAGGGGCTGGTATCTCTGGACTCACAGCTGCCTACATTCTTAGTAAAAAATATTCAGTTACTCTTTATGAGGAAAATGATTATTTAGGTGGACATGCAAATACTTTTCAGGTTCCGGAAAAGTATAGATCGTTACCTATTGATACTGGGTTTATCGTATTTAATAATATTAATTATCCTAATTTATCTAAATTATTCTTAGAAAATAATGTAGAAATTGAAGATTCAGATATGAGTTTTAGTGTGCATAATGAAAAAACAGGATTAGAATATAACGCGTCATCACTATCAAAAATATTTTCTCAAAAGAAAAATATTTTTAATATTAATTTTCTATTAATGTTAAATGATATATTGAAATTTAATAAATTCTCGCCGATGATTCTTAATACTTCATATTCGGATAAAATCACAGTTAAAGAATTTATTGATATTAATAATTATAAAAGTGATTTTGTTGAAAACTATCTTGTTCCATTGGGCTCATCAATTTGGTCATGTCCAAAAGAAAAATTTATGGATTTTTCAATATTATTTGTGATCGAATTTTTATATAACCATTGTATGCTTACAGTAAATGAGAGACCAATTTGGCAAACGGTTAAAGGCGGCTCTAAGGAGTACGTCAAGAAAATGTTATTAAGTATGAATAATTTAGAAATTATAAAAAAATCTGTAAAGAAAGTTGTACGTAAAAAAAATGAAGTATTAGTCTATACAGATGTTAATAGAATGAATACTTTTGATGAAGTAATCTTAGCGTGTCACGCTAATCAGGCATTAAAATTAGTTGATAATTTATATCCTAAAGAGGAAGAAATCTTAAGCCCATTTAAATATGAGATAAACACAACTACTTTGCATACTGATAATTCGGTTTTACCAAGCAATAAAGCAATTTGGGCTAGCTGGAATTATCGCATTCCAGTAAATGATGAGAGAAAAGTAATGATTACATATTATATGAATAAATTACAAAATATAGATTCTAATAGAACATATTGTGTATCTTTAAATCTAAATTCAAAAATTAATCGAAAAAAAATCATAAAAGAATTCAAATATGAGCATCCAATATTCTTTCCTGGGATTTCTGAGTATCAAGCGCAACATAGATCGTTAATTAGAAATGATAGATTGTCCTACTGCGGTGCATATTGGGGTTATGGCTTTCATGAGGATGGCGTAAACAGCGCTCTTAGGGTATGCGAAGGTTATAATTTAGGGCTAATCTAATGCAAAGCGCAATATATAAAGGAGAAGTAAGTCATCATCGAAAACAGCCAAAAGAACATAGGTTTTCCTATAATATTTTCATGATGTATTTAGATTTAGAGGAGTTACCAAGTATATTCAATAATTTTTTATTCTGGTCATCAAAAAGATTTAATTTAGCTTGGTTTAATAGGAAAGATCATCATGGAAATCCAAAGAATTCACTTTCACTCTCTATTAAACAGCTAATTAAGAAGATGCACGGTGTCGATTTTAATGGACCAATAACTTTGTTAACACATCTTAGATATTTTGGTTATGTCATGAATCCTGTTAGCTTCTATTATTGTTGGGACGAAAACTATGAAAACATTGATTACATAGTCGTTGAAATAAATAATACGCCATGGGGCGAGCAATACTCTTATGTACTAGATACAAAAGGTGAAAGCTTAAAATTCGATTTAGAGAAAAAGTTTCATGTATCTCCCTTTATGGGAATGCAGCAAGAATATATTTGGAAATTCAATAAACCTAATGATGAAATTACTGTCTTGATGAAAAGTTACGAAAATGATAAACACTTACTAACAGCTACACTTAAGCTTTGCAAAGAAAATATAACATCAAAAAGTCTTATGATAGTTCTGTTTAGTTATCCTTTCATTACAGTGAAAGTAATATTTGCTATCTATTGGCAGGCATTTAAACTTTGGTTTAAAGGCATACCATTTCATCCCCATCCTAAACATAAATTATAATTAATTTTTTATGAATATAAAAAAAATAATCAATCTAAAGATACGTAATAAATTAATAACTAAATTTAAACCATTTTCATATTACAAAATAAATTTTACTGATTTATGGGGTAATTGGATAATTGGTAATGGAGATAAATCTATAAATGTTAAAATTATAAATCCTGACTTTTATTTAATGTTATTCTCAAGCGGTAGTAATGGAATTGCTAATGCCTATATTAGAGGTTTTTGGGAATGTGACGATCTATATGAATTATTTAGAGGATTTGTTAAGAACATTAAGCTAATCGATACATTTGAAACCGGATCTCTAAAATTTGGCATTCTAAAAAATCGTCTAGTACATTTCTTTAGTAGTAATTCAAAATTGGGAAGTAAGAAAAATATTCAAGCACATTACGACCTTGGAAATGATTTCTTCAAACTATTCTTAGATGACACAATGACATATTCCTCTGCAATTTTCGAGTCAAGGAATTCATCATTAAAAGAAGCTTCAATCAATAAACTCGATCTTATTTGCAAAAAGCTTAATTTGAATGAAACAGATCATGTTCTTGAAATTGGTGGTGGATGGGGAAGTTTTGCAATACATGCTGCTCAAAATTATGGTTGTGAAGTCACAACGACTACTATTTCTGAGGAGCAGTATCGATATATGAATCAACGTTTTTCTAAATTAAACTTAAATAAAAAAATCAATCTTCTAAATAAGGATTATCGTAGTTTGTCTGGTAATTACGATAAAATTGTTTCTATTGAAATGATCGAAGCGGTTGGGGATAAGTTTCTTGGTACATTTTTTTCTACTTGCTCAAAGCTTTTGAAATCTAAAGGACAAATGTTATTGCAGTCGATTACCATGCCAGATGATCGTTATCCGCAATATCTAAAAAATACCGATTTTATACAAACATATATCTTTCCTGGTAGTTGTATTCCTTCATTAGCTGCAATAAAGAATTCACTAAAAAAACATACGAATTTTACAATATATGATATTGAAGATATTGCACCGCATTATTCTAAAACTCTTTTATATTGGCTACAAAATTTCAATAAAAATGAATCTCAGATAAGAAAACTTGGATATGATGAAAATTTTTGTCGTTTATGGAAATATTATTTATCTTATTGTGCAGCTGGTTTTCAAGAACGTTATTTAGGCGATTTACAAATATTAATGAATAAATCGAACATTAGCACTTATTAAAGCCTAAAAAAATAATGAATAGAAATAACATTATTAACTTTTTAGTTTTTCAAATAAATTGGGTAATTGCTGTTTTTAGTGCAGCAAAAGGCTATCCATGGCTAGGTCCTATATTTATTTTTGTTTGGGCGACTATTCATTTGTATATTAATAAATTATTTATTTGGGTTGAATTACCTATATTTTTTATCAGTGGTTTGATTGGCTACTTAGTTGATTCATTGCTTCTACTTAATAATTTCATTGAATTCCCGACCCATGCTCAGCTTGGCCCATTATCACCATTGTGGATGGTCGCACTATGGGTCAGTTTTTCTACAACATTTCGTCATAGTATGAACTGGTTGAAACAAAAATATATTTTTGCAGTTTTTTTTGCATTTATTGGCGGACCATTGGCCTATTTTGCAGGTCAAAAAATTGGCGCTATTAATGGCATTAATGAAATATCTAGTATCATAGCCATTGGAATATCATGGGCGCTTGCTTTTCCGTTCATGCTATATGTGCTCAATTGTATAGAAAAAAAATATGGTAATAATTTATGTTAATTCAAATAACCAATTCTCTAATTTTTGCTTCATTAGTTATGTTTGTTGTATGGGCAATTCAGTATAAGACTGATAATGCTGGGTTTGTTGATGTCAGCTGGGCGTTTTGCACTGCTTTAATTGGTATTTATTTTGTTTACATGAATACCGAAATATTTATTTTAAGAAACTATATTGCTGCGATCATGATTGGATTTTGGGGATTTCGTCTAGCATATTTTCTATTAAAACGTGTTCTAAAAGAAAATGAGGATAGGCGATATCATTACATGAAACAATATTGTGGTAAGTATGCTCAATTAGTTATGTTTATATTTTTTCAGCTTCAGGCTACTTGGGCAGTTTTATTTGCATTAACTATTCTAGCAGTAGTTAGTAATAAAAATATTAATTTACAGATAACAGATTATATCGCGATAATTGTATGGTGCATTTCAATTACAGGAGAATACTTTTCTGATAGACAACTTACCAAATTTCGTAAATCAAATGATAGCTCTAAGGTCTGTAATACTGGCTTATGGTATTATTCAAGACATCCAAATTATTTTTTTGAATGGCTTCACTGGTGGTCATATATTTTTTTAAGCATGGGCTCATCTTTGTGGTGGCTATCTTGGTTAATAATGTTCATCGTTTTAATTTTCTTGGTCAAAATTACTGGTATACCTTATACAGAGCAGAATGCCATTAGAACAAAAGGAGATTCCTACAAAGAATATCAGCGCACAACTAGTGCTTTTTTATTACTCCCTCCTAAGAAACCTAGTTTATGAGAAAGCTTGCTATAAAATTTGCTGAACTTGGAATACTTCCCGATTATCTTGTTAGAAAAGGGATACGTATTTTTCTTAACCAGCGACTTAAAGAAATATGTATAAGTGATCCAGAACAGGCCGCATATATACAAAAAAGTTTTGTTAAAATGATGCAGTCATCAGAAATTGCTCCCTTACCCGCGATAGCAAACCAGCAACACTATGAGGTACCCACCACATTCTTTAAAGAAGTTTTAGGGAACAATTTAAAATATAGTTCATGTTACTGGAACGAAGAAGTAAACAATCTTGATGAAGCAGAAAGTCTAGCACTTTCAATTACCTGTCAACACGCAGATCTCCAGAATGGAATGGAAGTTCTAGAGCTTGGTTGCGGTTGGGGTTCTCTAACTTTGTGGATTGCTAGCCACTATCCTAATTCAAAAATTTTAGGAATTTCAAATTCTGCTAGTCAAAGAGACTATATTATATCGCAGGCAAAAAAAAGAAATTTGAATAATATAGAAATCGAAACAGTCGATATGAATAAATTTGAAACTAATAAAAAATATGATCGCATTGTATCAGTAGAAATGTTTGAGCATATGAGAAATTATCAGTTGTTGTATAAAAAAATTCATAGCTGGTTAAATCAAGAAGGAAAATTTTTCAAGCATATTTTTTGTCATCGACTTACACCCTATGAGTTTATTATTGATGATGATTCTGATTGGATGAGCCAATATTTTTTTACAGCAGGGATAATGCCATCTGATAATCTTCCTTATTATTTTCAGGAAAAACTTAAGCTAGATAATCATTGGCGTTGGTCAGGAACTCATTACCAAAAAACTTCAAATGAGTGGCTTTATAATATGGATTCAAAAAAAGAAATCATCTTACCTATAATTAAAGATACATACGGAGAACAAAATATCAGAATATGGTGGAATAGATGGCGTATTTTCTTTATGGCGTGTGCTGAATTATTCGGTTTTGATAATGGCAATCAATGGTGGGTTAGTCATTACTTGTTTAGCAAGCAGGACCAATAAAGGAATATAAATTTAAATGCAAAAAAAACAAAATCTTCCAAAAAAAATATGTCCCGTATGCAATAAATTTTTTTTATGGAGAAAAAAATGGGAAAGAGATTGGGACCATGTAATCTATTGTTCAAAAAGATGTCGAAAAAAATATGGCGAGATAATTAATGAATAAGATTAGGAGTCTCTGCATCGTTCTTGGAGATCAACTTAGTCATAATAGTCTAATTTGGTCTCACTTTGATTCAAAAAGCGACATAGTTTGGATGGGTGAAGTTATGTCTGAGTCATTAAAACCTCAATCTAGCATGCAAAGAACAGCGATTTTCTTCTCTGCAATGCGCCATTTCTGCGAAGAACTTAGACAAAAAAAAATAACAGTAGAATATATAGAAATTAATGATGGTAGGAAAGATTTTATTGCAGCTCTTGAAGAAACTATGGTCAATTACGACATAGAGTATTTTACATGTGTAATTCCTGGAGATTTTAGAGTTTATGAATTATTAAATAATTTTTTTAAAAAAAAAGAAAAAAAAATTAATTGGTTAGAAGAAATAAATTTTATAGCAAGAAAAAATGAATTTAATGATTGGATAAAAAAATATAAACAACCAAGAATGGAGTATTGGTATCGTTATATAAGAAAGTCCAGAAAAGTTTTACTTGAAGATAATGGTAAGCCTATTGGAGGTAAGTGGAATTTTGATCTTTCTAATCGAAAGTCCTTCAATAAGTCTGGTCCCCAATTAACAAGAGAGCCTCTTAAGTTTAAGCCTGATAAAATTACAAAAAAAGTAATATCGGATATAGAGAAAAAATTACCTAATTTACCGGGCCATGCATCAAAATTTTATTGGGCTGTTACTAGAGAACAAGCACTTAAAGTTTTGCAAGATTTCATCAAGTATCGTTTGAATTTATATGGCGACTACCAGGATGCTATGTGGACGGGAAAACCTTGGTTATATCATTCACTCATATCATCTTCTTTGAATCTTAAACTCCTCAATCCAGAAGAAGTTATAAAAGCAGTCGAGCAGGCCTATCATAAAAAGAAGATTCCTCTTAATGCTGCAGAGGGATTTATTCGTCAAATTATTGGTTGGAGAGAATATATTCACGGCCTCTACTGGCTTCATTCTGATATTTGGATGAGCAGAAATAATTTAAAGGCAAAACGCACATTGCCAGATTTCTATTGGACTGGTAAAACAAAAATGCAATGTATGAGTGAGTCAATAAATCAAGTTATTGAATATGGTTATGGTCATCACATTCAAAGGCTCATGGTCACTGGACTTTTTTCTTTATTGTATGGAGTAAAACCATCTGAAATTCATGAATGGTATTTGTCTATGTTTGTTGATGCAGTTGCATGGGTTGAAGTACCGAATACTATTGGAATGAGTCAATATGCTGATGGTGGTATCGTGGGCTCTAAACCATACATAGCGAGTGGGGCATATATAAATCGCATGTCTAACTATTGCAAAGGTTGTCACTATGATGCAAAAAGTGCGATAGGAGATAAAGCATGTCCTTTTACAACTCTTTACTGGCATTTCGTTTACAAAAACAAAAACTTGTTAAAAAATAATCCAAGACTAAGCATGCAGGTTAAAAATTGGGATAACAAAGAAAAGAATATACAAAATGAAATAATTGAACGTTCAAAAAAGATATTTAGTAATATTGAATTATATTAGTCTTTCATCTTAATGAGTGTATCTTTAGCAGAGCTAATTAGAAATGCCGTATCAATACCAACCGCTAATAAATTAAATCCTTTTTCTTTATAAGGTAATACGGCTTCAGCATTAATACCAAATATACCCATACTTATTGTTGCTGCTTGGCAAGCATCAATAATTCTTTCTATAGCAGATTGAACCACAGGATGATTTATTTCCCCAGGTTTGCCTAAGCTAGCAGATAGATCATAAGGCCCTATCAAAATCGCATCAACTCCCTCTACTGCAACTATCTTTTCGATATTTTTAGCTGCTTCGCTACTTTCAGCTTGTAATATAATTGCAGTTTCAGTGTTTGCATTTTTTAGATAGCGTTCAAATTCAATCCCATATTTATGTGCACGTCCAATACCAATTCCCCTCTCGCCAACTGGAGAATATTTACAATCAGCAATAATTCTCTTAGCTTGCACCTCATTATGTACTTGAGGAACAATTACACCTTCTGCTCCGATATCGAGTGCTTTTTTTATCCAGACTGTCTCATCAGATGGCACTCGTATTAAACATGGTATAGGCGAGGCTGCTTGTAACATTGTTTGTGCTTGTTGTGGATTAAATGCACCATGCTCCGCATCTATAAATAACCAGTCATAGCCGATATTAGCAAGTAATTCACAAACTTCAGGTGACGGTAAGCTAACTAATGTACCTATCAGAAGTTCATTTGTGCGTATACGCTCAGCAAAATTATTTTTTTCTTTCATAATCCATACCTTTTAAAATAAATACTTACAATTTAGTGTTCAACTGGCCCGTCGGCACCAATTCCTGTTTGTGCACGAACAAATTGGTTATCAAAAGCCTTAATTTCTTTTTTTGCTTGTTCACTTTTATCTAAATATGAAACTATTATTATAGCGATAAATGCAATACTCATAGAAAATAATGCTGGATACTTGTAGGGAAAAATTGCATTTGCATTCCCAAGAATATCAACCCAAACAATAGGCCCAAATAAAACACATAATATCGCAGTTATTAATCCAGCCGCACCACCAAAAAAAGCACCTTTTGTTGTAAGCTTTGACCAGTACATAGAAAAAAATAGTATTGGAAAATTAACACTTGCTGCGATTGCAAAAGCGAGCCCTACCATATAGGCGACATTTTGTTTTTCAAATAATATGCCCAAAAGAATAGCTGCTAAACCTAGTATTACAGTACTGATTTTTGAAACCATCACCTCTTTTTTCTCTTGCGCCTTGCCGCTACAAAAAAGACTAGCATAAAGATCGTGTGAAATAGCAGAGGCACCTGCTAGAGTCAATCCGGATACTACTGCTAATATTGTTGCGAATGCTACTGCAGAAATAAAACCAAGAAATATGTCGCCTCCAACTGCTTTTGAGAGGTGGACAGCAGCCATATTATTGCCTCCAAGTATATTTCCAACATCATCAAGAAAAGAGCTATTATTTGTAAGTAGCACAATTGCACCAAACCCAATGACGAATGTGAGAATATAGAAATAACCAATAAAACTTGTTGCATAAAATACAGAACTTCGTGCTTGCTTAGCATTTTTTACCGTAAAAAAACGCATTAAGATGTGCGGTAAACCAGCTGTACCAAACATCAGCGCTAGTCCTAGCGATATAGCCGACACTGGATCACTTATCAAACCACCAGGCGACATAATTGATTCTCCTAAATGGTGACTTGAGATTGCTTCTTTAAATAATAAATTAAAAGAAAAATCAAATTCATTTAAAACTGCAAGAGCTAAAATAGTTGCACCAAATAACAATAATATTGCTTTGATTGTTTGAACCCAAGTGGTTGCTAACATACCTCCGAATGTGACATAACAAATCATTAATAATCCGACAATAGAGACAGCCATAGAGTATGGCAGACCAAATAAAATTTGTATTAATTTACCAGCTCCAACCATTTGAGCAATTAAATACAAGATTACAACTGCAAGTGTTCCGCAAGCAGCTAACGAACGTATTGGTAAGTTTTTTAAGCGAAATGATACTGCGTCTGTAAATGTATATTTGCCAAGATTTCTCAATCGCTCAGCTAATAAAAATAAAATAACAGGCCAACCGACTAAAAAACCAATTGAATAAATTAATCCATCAAACCCACTTGCAAAAACTAATCCTGAAATACCTAAGAAAGATGCTGCTGACATATAATCACCAGCTATTGCCAGACCATTTTGAAAACCACTAATGCTTCCGCCAGCTGTATAGAAATCACTTGCAGATCGTGTCTTTTTTGCTGCCCAATAAGTAATAGCAAGAGTTATTGATATAAAAATAAGAAACATAATCACGGCAGTGATATTTATATTGTTTGTGTTTGCATGCTGGTTATTACCAGCATAAATACTAAATGTAGTAAAAAGAGAAAGAATTAAGAAAAATCGCGTGTACATTTTAAAACTAAGGTTATTGTTCTAATTTTTTTATAATTTTATTATTTATAACATCGAATTTTTTATTAGCTATATAAATATATATACCAGTTAGAAAAATACTCAATAAAATTATAAGTAAACCTACAAAAATTCCAAGTGTTGTTGCATTATCTGGAGATATTTTTTGAGAGAATATATCTGGGTAAAAGGCAATAATCAGAATAAATGAAAAATAGGATAAAATTACAATCGAAGTAAGCGTCAAGCTAACTTTTTTACGTAGTTTCACGAGCTTCTGAAAATCAGGTTGTTTCTTTACTTGATTGTATACTTCTTGCATCGTTTATTTTAGATTTTTTAATCTTTTATTTCCGTCTTTTTTACTCTTATTACCAGATAGAATTTTTTCTGTAAACCAATCCTTATCATCTTCTATATTTATAATGTTGTTATTGGTGTTGATAATATTATTTATACACGAATCCATTATAATTTTACTCAAAAGCGAAATTTCCTTTTCATTCATTTGAGTTTCAGTATTTATGTTTTCTAGCACGCTAATTTTATGTTTGTTGCAGTCCTTTATCGTTATTTCTGCATATCCATTAACATATAGAAAACTTAATATATTCAAGAGTAGGATATTGATTATTTTTTTTATCATAATTTAATAAATTTCAATGTCATACGGTCACTCTCACCGATTTCGATATACTTATCCTTATCAGTTTCACCTAGACGAAGTGTAGGTGGTAATGTCCAGACACCCTTCGGATGATTTTTTGTATCTTTTTTATTTGCATTAATTTCAGATTT
>CEUZ01214860.1_pt1 | contig 20190 bp, 20 predicted proteins | sample 361511 | NCBI WGS metagenome assembly CEUZ01 (sample SAMEA2622822, study PRJEB7988) | marine metagenome | biome: marine biome (ENVO:00000447); feature: surface water layer (ENVO:00002042); material: "saline water (ENVO:00002010), including plankton (ENVO:xxxxxxxx)" | depth 5 m
ACTCAAAAAAAACTAGAATCAATTATTCCAAAAAAATGGTTAAAAAGTGCCCACCACCTTCTTATTTCTCACGGGCGAAAAATCTGTAAGTCGCGAAACCCCTTATGTGGCAATTGTTCAGTTTATAAGTATTGTGGCTACATTTTAAAAAAACATAAATAATTTATTTTATATTAATTTAATTTCTACAAAACATTTCTCAATTTCATTTTTTAATTCTATTAAATTACCATTTGTATTTCTTAGTTCATAATACTGAATTAAAGAATTTTCGTTTTTTGAATTTAAAAAAATAAATAATCTACAATTATCAGAATCATATCTAATAATTTTAGTTTTGCCATCTATTCTTGTTAATTTTGGATTACCAATTAAATTATTTAATTCGTTAAGAGTTTTTTTTGTTATATCAAAACTCGATATTTTTTTTTGTTTAGATATTAATTTATTTACTTTTGCTTTTTCTTCAAGAATTTCTTTTTTTTCAGATATAATTTTATTTTTTATACCTTCATCTTCTATATTTTCATTTTGATTCTCAGTATTTTCCTCCTTTGAAGGTTTAAATATTCTTTTCATTGATGTTTCAATACTCTGCGTTGCTTTGGTTACTTCTTTTGCCACTTCAACTGATACACAGCTAATAAGAAAAATATTCAATAATAAAAAGATGAATATTGCTCTCATAATAAATTCAATATATTCTTATTTTTATAAATGGTTAGAATAATCAAGTCATCTTTTATAGACTATAAATTAACTATTTTAAGAAATAAAAAAACCTCTAGCTCATTGTTTAGACAGACAATGAATGAAGTAAGCTATCTTATTGCTGCAGATGTATTAAAATATTTAAATTTTACTAGAATTTCAATACAAACCCCTATTCAAAAAACAAATGGCACAAAATTATCTCAATCAATTGTTATTGTTCCAATCTTGAGAGCCGGTTTGGGCTTAGTTGAAGGTTTTATTAAATTTCTCCCCAACGCTGAAAAAGGACATATTGGGCTTTATAGGAACGAACAAACATACAAACCTGTAGAATATTTATGTAAACTACCTAAGGTTAAAAATAAGTTTTTTATAATCCTTGATCCTATGCTCGCTACTGGCAATTCTTCAAACGAAGCAATTAACATTCTAAAACGATCAAAGGTTAAAACCTCGAATATAACCCTAGTTTCTCTACTTGCAGCCCCTGAAGGATTAAAGAATATTCAAAAAAATCACAGAAGTTTAAAGGTGTTTACAGCAAGTATTGATAAAGGATTAAATAAAGATAAATTTATAATTCCAGGTTTAGGCGACGCAGGAGACAGATATATGGGAACTTAATAGTGGATTAATTATAAAAAAATATCTTTTACCAACTAAATTTTTGTCATATTATCATTTTATTCAAAAACAATAAATTAAAGGAATACCTATGAAAAAATTAATTAGTTATCTAATTTTATCAATAGCACTTCTTTTTTCTGCCAATCTTTATGCAGCTAAAGTTGCGCTTATTTATGATTCTGGAGGAAAATTCGATAAATCTTTCAATGAGTCTGCCTATAATGCAGCTGAAAAATTTAAAGCGGATACCGGAAATGATTACATGGAATTTGAAGCAGCAAACAATTCTCAAATTGAACAGGGTTTGAGAAAGCTAGCCCAAAGAGGCGCTAGTGTTATTGTTGCAATGGGATTTGCAATGGCAGATGCCGTTTCAGCAGTTGCCGCAGAATATCCAGATGTAAATTTTACAATCGTTGATGTTAATTGGCTTCAAGGTGACAATCTTCAACAAATTGTATTCAAGGAACATGAAGGCTCTTTTTTAGTTGGTATGATTGCAGCTATGAAATCAGAAACTGGTACTGTAGGCTTTGTTGGAGGAATGGATATTCCTTTAATAAGAAAATTTCATGGCGGATATGAGCAGGGAGCAAAATTCGTAAATCCAAACGTAAATGTTCTTATGAATATGACTGGAACTACGCCTGAAGCATGGAATAATCCAACAAAAGGTGCTGAATTAACCAAAGCCCAAATTGATAAAGGAGCTGATGTTATATATCAAGCTGCTGGAGGAACTGGTATAGGAGTTCTTCAGGCTGCAGCTGATGCTGGCGTTTATGGTATTGGAGTTGATGCAAATCAAAATTACATGCATCCAGGAAGTGTTTTAACTTCTATGCTTAAAAGAGTAGATGTTGCAGTTTATAATGCATTCGCAACTACAATGGACGGCACTTACCAAACCGGCGTATTTACTCTTGGTTTAGCTGAAGAAGGAGTCGGCTGGGCACTTGATGAACATAACGCTAGTTTAATTACTGGTGAAATGAAATCAAAAGTTGAACAGGCTAAAAAAGATATTATTAGTGGTAAAATTAAAGTAACGGACGTATCTGCACAATAATATTTTATAAATATTTTGGTTGTGAGATAACGGATTTAAAGAATATTAAGTCTTATGATCTCACAACCTATTCTTGAACTTCAAAATATCAATAAATCCTTTGGTCATGTTCAGGCCAATAAAGAAATATCTTTTATTGTAAATAAAGGAGATATCCATGGCATTGTTGGTGAAAATGGTGCAGGGAAATCTACATTAATGAGCATAGTTTTTGGATACTACCAGGCAGATTCTGGAGTTATTAAAATAAATAATAACAAAACTGAAATCAAATCCCCACACCACTCAATACTAAATGGAGTTGGAATGGTCCATCAACATTTTATGCTTGTTGAAAATTTTACTGTACTTGAAAATATAATTTTAGGTTTTGAGGGCGAGTTTATATTTGGAGAAAAATTAGGCCAAGCTAAAAATAATTTAAAAAAACTTTGTGATGATTATAATTTAAAAATAGATTTAGATGCCACCATTTCTGATTTATCTGTTGGTTTTCGTCAAAGAGTAGAAATATTAAAAGCGCTTTATAGAAAGGCAGAAATATTAATTTTAGATGAACCAACTGGAGTTTTAACCCCCCAAGAAGTTGACGAGCTTTTCAAAATTTTACGATCTCTGAAAGATGAAGGCAAAACAATAATTTTGATTACACACAAACTTAATGAAATAATGGATTTAACTAATAAAGTTACAGTAATGAGACAGGGCAAAATTGTAGGTGAAAAATTTACTAAAGAAACTACAAAAGAAGAATTAGCAGAAATGATGGTTGGAAGAAGTGTTCTTTTAAGAATTAAAAAAACCAAACCTAAGATTAAAGAAACTATTTTAAAAGTTAAAAATATCAATGTAAAAGATGATCTTGGTGTTAATAGAGTTAAAGATGTCAGTTTTTATCTTAAAAAAGGCGAAATACTTGGCTTAGCAGGAGTAACTGGCAACGGCCAAACTGAACTTTTAGAAGCGCTTTCAGGGATTAGAAAAATTGAAAGTGGTGAAATTAGATTAGAAGAAAACATTATTTCCAGCAATAACACATTTTCTAATCCAAGAGAATTAAGACATAAAGATCTTGCTCATGTCCCAGAAGATCGTCAAAGAATGGGCTTGGTTACAGAATTTGATGCAAGTGAAAATATAATTTTTGGTTATCACCATAAATATCCATTTTCTAAGTCTTCTATTATGATTGGATCAAATATTTATAATCATTCAAAAAAAATTATGAAAGAATATGATGTTAGGCCTCAATCTCCTTTTTTGAAAACATCAAATTTTTCAGGAGGCAACCAACAAAAAATTATTTTAAGTCGTGAATTAAACAAAGATCCAAAAGTTTTGTTGGTAGGGCAACCAACTAGAGGTGTAGACATTGGTGCCATCGAATTTATTCATCAACGCATTATAGATATGAGAGATAAGGGAGCTGCTATTTTGCTTGTTTCAGTAGAACTAGATGAAATTCTTTCTTTGTCAGATCGTATAATTGTTATGTTTGATGGAAAACTAGTAGGAGAAAGAAATAACGAAAATGTTACTGATAGAGAAATTGGTCTTCTTATGGCAGGTATTGAAAGCTAATTTATGATAAAAACTGTAGATAAAACTAAAGTTCCTTGGTGGGTTTCAAATATTATTGTTCCTTTAGTTAATTTAACGTTAGCTTTTTTAGTTTCAGGATTGTTTATTTTTATTGCTGGCGAAAATCCATACAAAGCTATGAAATTAATTTTGTATGGCTCTTTTGGCTATATAGAAGGTTTTGGCTATACATTATATTATGCAACAAATTTTATTTTTACTGGCCTAGCATTTGCAATCGCCTTTCATTGTAGGCTTTTTAATATTGGGGGTGAAGGACAAGCATATATTGGCGGTCTTGGTGTTTTTCTAGTAGCTTATTATTGTACCGGTCTTCCCATTGCCATTGTTTGGTTGCTTGCAATATTAGGATCAATAATATTTGGAGGTGCTTGGGCTGTAATTCCTGGTTATTTACAAGCATATAGAGGAAGCCATGTAGTAATAACTACAATAATGTTTAATTTCATAGCGTCAGCTTTAATGGTTTTTTTATTAGTGGATGTTATTCGTGATACAAATCAAATGGGCCCTCATACAGTGCCCTTAGATAAAGAACAATGGTTTCCAATGTTTCGAGATATTGCTGGATGGTTTGGAATGAAAGTTGGATATTCGCCATTAAACATAACATTTATTTTGTCAGTAATAGCTTCTTTTGCCGTTTGGTTTTTGATTTGGAGAACCAAATGGGGCTATGAAATGAGAGCAGTTGGTCACAATACTCAAGCTGCAATTTATGCAGGAATTTCTCCAAAAAAAAATATAATTTTAGCAATGGTTCTATCCGGCGCACTTGCAGGAATGTTAGGTGTCAATGAAATTTTAGGTGTGCATCATAAAATTATGGTAAATTTTCCGGCTGGCTATGGTTTTACTGGAATAGCTGTTGCTTTAATGGGCAGAAACCATCCCATTGGTATTTTTTTAGCAGCTATTTTATTTGGTATGCTTTATCAAGGAGGTTCAGAAGTTACATTCGATATGCCAAATATTACACGTTATATGTTTGTTGCAGTTCAAGGTGTAATTATATTGTTCAGTGGCGCATTAGAAAATCTTTTTAGACCTCAAATTGAATATTTTTTTGTAAATCAACTTAAGGAAAAAAAAGTATAATGGATTTTTCAGCTGATATTTTATCTCTTTTATCAGCGACTCTTCGTATTTCTACACCACTTGTTTTTGCTGCAATGGCAGGATTATTTGCTGAAAGATCTGGTGTTATAGATTTTGGTTTAGAGGGCAAAATGTTAGCAGCAGCATTTGTTGCAGCAAGTGGAGCATCTGTTTTGGGATCTGAATGGTATGGATTATTATTAGCCATGGTAAGTTGCGTGGCACTTTCCATGTTACATGGATTTGCATCTGTTACTCATAAGGGAGATCAGGTAGTTTCATGTGTTGCTATTAATATTTTAATGATAGGACTTACGACTGCATTAGCAGCTGCTTGGTTTGGTCAACAAGGTTTAACACCAACACTAACGGACGAACAAAGATTTTTTGAAATTAATCTTCCTTTTGTAGAACAAATATCAATAGTGCCTATTTTAGGACCCATATATTCTGAGGTTTTAAGTGGTCATTATATTTTTGTTTATATAGCTTATATACTTGTTCCTTGTGTTTATTGGATAATTTTTAAAACAAGCTTTGGCTTAAGGATTAGAGCAGTAGGAGAAAATCCTAATGCTGTAGATACAGCAGGCATTAATGTAAATTTAATGAGATACAAAGCTTTAGCTGTTAATGGAGTTCTAATTGCATTTGCAGGCGCATATTTATCAACAGCAATTAATGCAAATTTTTTTAGAGAAATGTCTGCTGGAAGAGGTTATTTAGCATTAGCAGCATTAATTTTTGGTAAATGGCATCCCAAAACAGCATTAATCGCATGTTTACTTTTTGGATTTACAGATGCTTTACAAATTAGGTTGCAAGGGGTTCCGATACCTGGAATAGGATTAATACCCGTTCAATTTATTCAAGCAACACCTTATATTTTAACTGTGATTTTATTAGCTGGCTTTGTAGGTAAGGCCATTGCTCCAAATGCTATAGGACAGCCATACATTAAGGAAAGGTAATAATTTAAATAATTAAAAATATTTGAGTTATTTATTTAAATAAACTAAAATTAATTTTTAGTAAAATTTTTATCAAAAACACTTTTCACTTGCTAAGAATTGATTATATTTAGTAGTATATTAATATAAGAGGTTAAAATGGATAGCGAAAGCAAATGCCCAGTAATGCATGGCGCCTCTACTAGTAACAGCGGTAGTGGCACAACAAACAAAGATTGGTGGCCAAATCAATTAAATTTAAGTATTCTTCATCAACATGATAAAAAATCAAATCCTATGGATAATGGTTTTGATTATAAACAAGAATTTAAAAAACTAGATTATTATGCTTTAAAAAAAGATCTTAATAATCTTATGACCGAATCCCAAGATTGGTGGCCAGCAGATTATGGACATTATGGACCTTTTTTTATTCGTATGACTTGGCATGCTGCGGGCACATATAGAACAGGAGACGGACGCGGCGGAGGTGGTACAGGAGCGCAGCGCTTTGCGCCACTAAATAGCTGGCCAGATAATGGAAACCTAGACAAAGCACGAAGACTTCTTTGGCCTATCAAAAAAAAATATGGAAACAAAATTAGTTGGGCAGATCTAGTAATTCTTGCAGGAAATGTTGCTATTGAATCTATGGGTGGCAAAACTTTTGGTTTTAGTGGAGGAAGAACAGATATTTGGGCTCCAGAAGAAGATATTTATTGGGGAAAAGAAAAAGAATGGCTCGCCAACAAACGTTATAGCGGTGAACGAAATCTTGAAAACCCTCTAGCAGCAGTACAAATGGGATTAATATATGTTAATCCAGAAGGACCTGACGGAAATCCAGATCCTATTGCAAGTGCAAAAGACATTCGCGAGACATTTGCTCGTATGGCTATGAACGACGAAGAGACTGTAGCTCTTATAGCAGGAGGCCACACCTTTGGAAAAGTTCATGGTGCTGGAGATGCTGCTAATGTTGGTCCCGCCCCAGAAGGCGCTCCAATCGAACAGATGGGATTAGGATGGATAAGTAAACATGGTTCTGGTAAAGGCAGAGACACTATTACAAGTGGCTTAGAAGGTGCTTGGACACCGAATCCTATTCAATGGGATAATGGATATTTTGATATGCTATTTGGATATGAATGGAAACTTGTTAAAAGTCCAGCGGGCGCAAATCAATGGCATGCTATAAATCCTAAAGAAAATGATCTGGCTCCTGATGCAGAAGACTCATCAATTCTTTTGCCAACTGTTATGTTAACATCAGATATGGCATTGAGAGAAGATCCAATTTATAAAAAAATTTCAAAAAGATATCATGAAAATCAAAAAGAATTTGCAGACGCTTTTGCCAAAGCTTGGTTTAAACTACTTCACCGTGACATGGGTCCACGTACCCGTTATATTGGGCCAGAAGCTCCTAAAGAAGATTTAATTTGGCAAGATCCAGTTCCGGCAGGTAGCACCAACTATAATATTGATACAGTTAAGAAAAAAATATTAGATAGTAGTCTTAGTATACAAGATATGCTTGAAACGGCTTGGGCTAGTGCATCAACATTCCGCGTTTCAGATATGAGGGGTGGTGCTAATGGAGCTCGCATTCGTCTTGATCCTCAAAAAAATTGGGAAGTAAACAAACCTAATCAACTTTCTCGTATATTAAATATACTTGAAGCTATTTCCTTAGACTCAGGTGCATCTGTGGCTGATGTTATTGTTCTTGCAGGAAATGTTGCTATTGAACAAGCATCTGGTGAAAAAGTTCCATTTATTCCTGGTCGTGGTGATGCTTCACAAGAAAAAACAGATGTAGAATCTTTTGCTTTTCTTGAACCTGAAGCAGACGGTTTTCGCAATTATCTTAAAACAGACTATTCTGTTAGTCCTGAGGAAATGATGCTTAATAAAGCCCATCTTCTTGGACTTTCTGCACCAGAAATGACAGTTCTTTTTGGAGGCATGAGATCTTTAGGAATTAATTCTAAAGAATATAGTTTATTTACTGATACACCCAATAATTTAACTAATGACTTTTTTGTAAACCTACTAGATATGAGCGTAGAATGGGAGCCAACTGGTAAAAACATTTATACAGCAAAAGACCGTACAACAGGTGAAAATGTTAGAACAGCCTCTAGGGCCGATCTTGTTTTCGGTTCAAATTCTCAACTAAGAGGATTGGCAGAGCTTTATGCATCTGATGATTCTCAGAAAAAATTTATTAAAGATTTTATAAGCGCTTGGACCAAGGTAATGAATTTGGATCGATTTGATATTTAAGTTTTATTTAAGAGGGCTCCAATTTTTTGGAGCAAGCTCGAAATCACTGTAATTAAATGCAGGAACAACAATACAACCAATCAAAGAAAATTCACCAAGACTTTGCATTGAAAACCATGTTCCTGCTTTAACTACATAGTGATAAATTTCATTGTTCTTTGTATTATTTCCTAAAATGATTTCTTTGGTCTTTTCTTTTTTATTGCTTAAAAAAACTTTGAGAGGATCTCCATCATAAAAATTAAGAATTTCATTTTTATTTAATTTATGCCAGTGAGAAAATTCATTCTTTTTTAATAAATAATATATATGACTAACCTCATTATTGTGCCTGTAGGTTTCTGAAAAATGGCCTCCTTCAGGATGAGGTATTAAGTTTAATTTTTTAATTAAATCATCACCTTTTTTCATAATTTAAATTTTTTTCTGAAAAGTCGTTTTTGGATCAGATAAATTACAAAAATCAAAATAAATAAAAATATGTGCGGGATATATGCTCTTACATCAAATTTTTGCCAGTGCACAATATCCATATATGGACCTATATAAAATAATATAGGGGTCCAAGTTAAAACTTTTTCCCAAAAATTTGCTCCAAAAAATTCAAGCTCTCCAACAGCTAATGAATAATGACCAAAATTTTTATCATTAAAAACTTTAATAAAATACGTTCCACCCTCAAGAGGAAAACTTGTTTTAAATTCTCTATCTGTATCTTTCCCTATTTCTGGACCTTTCCAATACCAATCCCTTGCATAAGGTTCGTACCAAGCCTCCCAATTAAAATTTGATCCATTTGCTTGAAAAACCATATCTCCATTTTGGTCAATTACATCAATTGAAAGCCAAAGATTTTTCTCATTATTTCTTTTTGGACTTAATATTCCAGCATAGAATAAAAATTGATTTTCAGAATGAATTTTAAAGTAATGAGACTCACCGTTTAAACTTCCATAAAATGCCTTAGAAATTTCAGGATCTTCGATGATATATGGGTTTGAATAGGAAGGCGTATTATATATTAGTTTAGGCTGATGGCCCAATGCCTGAAAACTAAAACTAAGAAAAAAAATAATAAATAATCTCAACATAAATAAAATAAGTGTTTTATAATATGTGACCAAGTTTACTTGCTTTAACTTTTAAATAATTTTTATTATATTTATTAGTTTTTCCTTTTAAAGGTATTCGTTTTTCTACCTTTAAACCACTTTCTTTTAAGGCTTCTACTTTATGAGGATTATTCGTCATTAAATTAATTGAATTTATTTTAAAGAATTTTGCCATTGCACTAACTATTTTATAATCCCTAGGATCGTCAGTGAAACCTAATTTATGATTTGCTTCAACAGTATCTAATCCATTATCCTGAAGTTTGTATGCCTTTATTTTATTTAGCAAGCCAATACTCCTACCCTCTTGCTGCAAATAGAAAACAACTCCAGATTTATTTTTTTTAATTTTTTTTAATGATTCAGTTAATTGAAAGCGACAATCACACCTTAAACTAAATATAGATTCTCCAGTAAGACATTGAGAGTGTATTCTTGTAAGGACTGACTTTTTGTTTTTTAAGTTTCCCAAAACTATTGCTAAATGTTCTTTATTAGAAACATTTTCTTTAAAAGCATAAAGCTTAAAATTTGCAATTTCTGTTGGCAAATTACAACTTTCAACAAATTCTATTAAACCTTGGTGCACTTTCTCTCTCTTTTTAAGTAATAATTACATCTACATATTTGTATTTAATTGTAAATTATTTTTTTCATATATTTTTGCTGGCTACACCCTTAATATATACTTGTGCAATAGACCTGTCATCGCCCATAGTTTGTAAAACAAATAATTCTTCTACAAGATTTTTTACATTTTCCATTCTTATTTCCATAGAAGAAGTAGAAGATGAGTTTAAAACAACTATATCACAATCAGTTCCTACATCTAATGTTCCAATTTTATTTTCTAATGATAAAGCAGAAGCGTTGCCAAGTGTAATTTGATAAAAAGATTCTAATGGATTGATACGCTGATTTTGTAATTGAAGAATTTTATATGCCTCGTCCATAGTTTTAAGCATTGAGAAGGTCGTCCCCCCTCCTATATCAGTTGCTATCGCAATTTTTTTTGACCCATTTTTCAAAAAATTATTAAAATTAAAAAGTCCACTTCCTAAAAAAAGATTAGATGTCGGACAAAAAACTGCTGCTGATTTTGTTTCACTTAACAACCCTATTTCTCTTTCAGATAAATGTATACAATGTCCAAATAAACTTTTTGGTCCAAGCAAATCATAATTTTCATAAATTTCAGTATAACTTTTAAACTCGGGGTAAAGTTTTTTTGTAAGATTTATTTCATCTATATTTTCTGACAAATGAGTTTGTAAATAACAACTAGCATTTTCTTTTAATAATGTTTTTGTGACTTCCAGCTGTTCATTACTAGAAGTAATAGCGAAGCGTGGAGAAATTGCATAATATTGTCTTCCAACCTTATGCCACTTTTTGATTAGAGCTTTTGTTTCATCATAAGAAGATTTTGCAGTATCTAAAAGTTCTTTTGGAGCATTACGATCCATCATAACTTTTCCTCCAATCATTAACATATTTAAATTTGAACTTTCTTCAAAAAAAGCATCTACTGATTCTTTTTTAGAAGTGCAAAAACTAGCCGCAGTAGTTGTTCCGTGATTTATTAGTTCTCTAAAAAATTTTTTTGCTATCAATCTACTATGATCTAATTTATTAAACTTCTGCTCTTCAATAAAAGTATAATTGTTTAACCACTCAAGTAAATTAGAAGCATACGAACCTATGACTTGTATCTGTGGAAAATGTAAATGAGGATCAATAAAACCTGGTAAAATTAAATTTGGCCTGTGATCATGAACGGGTATATTATTTTCAGTTTCTTTAATTATCTTTTCAAAAGAATCAATTTTTTCAATTAAGCCATTTTTAATTAAAAGCGAACCATCTTCATCATAATTATAAGAATTTTTATCAGTTAATGATTTTGGCCTATTTTTGAAAGTTAAAGTTCTTCCTCTAATAATTAAATAATTCATTTTATTTATTTATCTATTTATAGTTTATTTTTTTAAATTAAATTTAAAAAAAACAAATTATAGATAATTTAGCATACGCATAGGTTTATATAATTCTTTTTCTATTAATTTTAGTTGGTCGGCTTTTAAAACTTTTTTCCATTGACATAACTCGCCTTTTCTAAAAAATTTACTATGAGATGAAGCTTCTTTAAATCCATTTGTATTTTCTAGATGTTGTAATCTATTAAATTTTGTAGATTCTAATACATTTTTTAAAAAATCTTTTTTTACATTTATATCCATTTTCCCAGTTTTATTTAAAAATTCAATTATTTGATTTAGAATTATAGGGGTATTATTTACAATGTCTTCATATTTTATGATTAGTCTAGAAACTGTTTTGAAATTTGTCCAAGACTCCAAATGATTAAACCATGTACAAACAGGCTCATTTACTTGAAAGACACTAGTTAGATAATTATTTTTAAAAAGCATTATTTCTATTGCCTCATCTATTGTAATTCCCATGTGCCTAGAAAATGATACAGCCACGTCTCTTGGGTCTCTTATTAAATATATAAATCCTAAACATACATCTTCATTTGTAAAATAATTACCATTAATTATTCCTCTTACACTGTGTGTTTTAAAAAATCTTATATTATTGGCTCTATCATTTATTCTTTTTTGAGCATTTATCCAATTATCAGTAATAAATTTAAAATCCAAATTGCCATTTTCTTGATATTTAATATTATTAAAATGTAAAAAATAAGTTTTTTGTGAAAATAGCTTAATTTTTTCTAAATCCTTTAAAGAAAATATACCGTTGTTACTATTAAGTAGACAGCTTATTAAAATACGAATCCAAGTGTTGCCAGATTTTGGATATGAAGAAATAAATATAATTTTTTTATTTTTTTTATCCATTATAAATTAAAAATATTTAATTATAATTTTGTAGGATTTGCAGAGTTTCCATAAACTTTTTTAGGATTAAAAACTTTTTTCTTTTCAGTAAATTTTAATAATATTTTATTTTTTTTATTAATTTTTTTTCCAAAAGTTAAAGATCTATAGAAACAAGATCGATATCCAACATGACAGCTTGCGCCACCTTTGACTTTTACTTTTAACCAAACACTATCTTGATCATCATCAATATAAATATTTTTAATTACTTGAACAAAGCCACTGGTTTTGCCTTTGTGCCATATTTTTTTTCTACTTCTAGAATAATAAACAGCCTCTCCAATTTCTATTGTTTTTTGAAAAGCCTTTTTGTTCATATATCCTTGCATCAATACTTCACCAGATTTAAAATCAGTTGTTACAACAGGAATTAAACCATTTTTATCAAATTTAGGCGCTAAATCTGTTGATTCTTCAACTTGTTTAATACTTTTTCTTTTTTTAAAATAAATATTAATCATAATTATTTGTTTAGTTTGGCAAAGCAGATTCTTTTAATAAAATTTTTAAAAAATCACCTATTTTTAAAGTTTGTGTTTTTTCACTTCCTAATCTTCTAATTGAAATAGTATTATTTTGCATTTCTTTTTTTCCAATTATTATTATTATAGGAATCTTTGCAGCGCTGTGTTCACGAATCTTATAACCTATTTTTTCATTGCGAAGGTCTTTTTCAACGCGAAGCTGATTTTTTTTTAATTCATAAAAAACTTTTTCAGCATAACTATTTGAATCTGAGGTTATGGTAGCAATAATTATTTGGAGAGGTGATAACCAAAGCGGCAGATGTCCAGCGTAATGCTCAATCAATATTCCTGCAAATCTCTCTAAAGAACCAAATAATGCTCTGTGAAGCATAACAGGCGTTTTCTTTTGCCCATCCTCCCCAATGTAAGTTGCTCCTAAGCGACCGGGTAAATTTAGATCGACTTGTAAAGTGCCACATTGCCAATCTCTTCCTATAGCATCTCGAAGAACAAATTCTAATTTTGGACCATAAAATGCTCCCTCACCAGGATTTAAAGAGTATTTCAAACCAGTGGCTTCCATAGCATCTTTTAGAGCTTTTTCTGATTTATCCCATACATCATTGTTGCCCACTCTTTTTTTTGGCCTATCTGAATATTTAATTCTTACATCATTAAAACCAAAATCTTTGTAAATACTTAAAATTAAATCACAAATATTTTTACTTTCATCAGTAATTTGATCTTCAGTGCAAAAAATATGAGCATCATCTTGAGTAAATGCACGAACACGCATCAAACCATGTAATGCACCAGACGGTTCGTACCGATGAACTTTACCAAATTCTGACATGCGCAAAGGAAGATCTCGATAACTTTTTAAACCTTGTTTAAATATTTCTACTGCACCAGGACAATTCATAGGCTTGATAGCAAAAATCTTTTCCTCTTTGGATTCTGTTGTAAACATACTTTCTCCAAATTTTTCCCAATGACCTGAAGTTTCCCATAAAGTTTTATCCATTAAATCTGGAGTATTTGTTTCAATATAGCCCTCCAAATCCTGTCTATTTCGCATATAATTTATAAGTGATTGAAATAATTTCCACCCCTTGGGATGCCAGAAAACAGCACCAGGAGCTTCTTCTTGAAAATGAAAGAAGTTCATTTCTTTTCCTAATTTGCGATGATCTCTTTTTTCCGCTTCTTCTAGCTGATTTAAATATTCATTTAGTTCTTTTTCATTTCTCCAAGCAGTTCCATAAATTCTTGTAAGCATTTCATTGTTAGAATCTCCACGCCAATAAGCTCCTGCGACCTTCATAAGCTTAAAAGATTTTCCAACATATTTAGTTGAAGGCATGTGAGGTCCTCGACATAAATCTAACCAATGACCTTGCTTATAAATAGAAATTGCCTCATCTTTTGGTAATTCATTAATTAATTTAACTTTATAATCCTCCCCTTTTGAAGAAAAAAATTTTAAAGCTTTATCTTTAGACCATATTTCTCTAGCAAAATTTTCATTTTTATCTATTATTTCCAACATCTTCTTTTCAATTTTTGGAAAATCATTTGTGGTAAAAGGTTCTTTTCTTGCAAAATCATAATAAAAACCATTTTCTATTGCCGGTCCTATTGTAACTTGAGTATCTGGAAATAATGTTTGAACAGCCTCTGCCATTATGTGGGCACAGTCATGACGAATAAGATCTAAAGCTTCATCATTCTCTTTTTTTAAAATTTGAATCTCTGAATCTTCTTCTAACTTTTCTGATAAATCAAATATTTTTCCATTGCTCTTATAGGCTATAGCCTCTTTAGATAAGGATTGAGAAATTTGTTTTGCAATTTCTAATCCAGCAATTCCTTTTTTAACTTTTGTTGAATTTCCATCTGGGAATTTAATTGTAATTGTTTCAGTCATTTCTAAACACTTCTCCAAACAGTTCCGTTATCAGTATCCTCTATTTCAATTCCTTTTTTTTTAAGTTGATCTCTAATTTTGTCTGCCATATCAAAGTTTTTATTCCGTCTAGCTTCATTACGATCTTTTATCAACCTTTGTATTGTATCTTCATCGATATTTGTTGATTGACCATAGCCAAGCCAAGCATCAGGATGTTGTTGAAGAATGCCAATAATTTTTCCTATCTCTAAAAGGTTATACTTAATTTTTTGCTTGTTTTTATAATCAGTTTTCTTAACTTGATTACTTAACATATTTAATTCAGCAATTATTTTTGGAGTATTTAGATCCTCATAAAAACAATCAATAATTTCCCCTTTCAACTCATTTCTTTCTTTATATGCATCAATATCCTCAAGCTCTTTTAGAGTTCTATAAAGCCTATCCAACATAACCGCATTTTGCTTAATTATATCTTTCGTCCAGTTTAGGGGTTGTCGATAGTGAGCAGATAAAAGAGTTAATCTTAAAACCTCCCCTTTATATTCTTTGATTAAATTATGTACTAACTTAATATTGCCAATGGACTTTGACATTTTTTCTCCTTCAACATTTACAAAACCATTATGAAACCAGTATTTTGCAAAAGAATGTAAATCATCATTTTTTTTATGTGCAGCACATGATTGTGCAATTTCATTTTCATGATGGGGAAAAATTAAATCAGCTCCTCCACTATGTATATCAAAAGGAAGTCCTAATGTTTTTTCTGACATGGCAGAGCATTCTAAGTGCCATCCTGGTCTTCCAAAACCCCATGGAGATTCCCATCCAGGTAATGTAGGCGGACTGGGCTTCCATAAAATAAAATCTGTTGGATCTTTTTTATAAGGAGCAACTTCTACTCTACTTCCAATAATTTGTTCATCTCTATTTCTACCAGATAATGAACCATATTTTTTAAAAGCAGGCACATGAAACAAAACATGACTATCTTTTTGATACGCAAAATTATTTTTTATTAATTTTTTTATTATTTGAATCATTTCATCAATATGTGCTGTGGCCTTTGGTTGTACATCTGGAAGGCCTACACCAAGAGCTCCCATGTCATTATTATAAATTTTTGTATACTTTTCTGTTAATTCTTTAATTGGCGTTTTTGTTTCCTCTGAAGCAATAATTATTTTATCATCTATGTCTGTAATATTAGAAACGTAAGTAACTTTTGGATAAATAGTTCTCAAAAACCTTACCAACAAATCATTCACTACAGCCATTCTGGCATTACCAATATGAGCGTAACTGTATACAGTTGGACCACATGCATAAACCCGAACATGAGAAGGATCAATTGGATGGAATTCTTCTAACCCATTTCCTAATGTATTGTGAATTTTTAGTGTTTTCATTAAATCATTACTAACCTTATATTATCAAACAAGGTGTTTTAACTTTAAATTATTAATGAATTGGATTTTATTAAAAAAGGCCCCATTAAGAGGCCTATTTTTCAATTTTTTTTAGATTTTGTCTTTTATTGCAACATTCCAAATTATAAGTCCAAAAAGAATCTTATTTATAAAGTCTGCAAGATTATATGTAATATTTAGAGCATTAATATCAACAACACCCATTCCCATCATTGGAGTTAAAAAACCAAAGATATATCCCAGAGGATATATGGCCCAGCCAACCAAAACAATAAGTCTTAATGCATTAAACGCTTTTTTTATTGATGCATTATTACTTGCAGCTAAACTTGATTCCCCCCTAAATATTTCAAATATTATAATTACCCAGCCAGCCATTCCTATAACAAATCCTAAAGCTGGGCTAATTAAGCCAGCCTCACCCGCATAGCCGCCTAATAACATAATTAATGTTCCAATTAATAATCTCCAAAATACATTTTGTGATACAGCAATTCCCGCTGCTAAGAGTATAAGATAAAACTCAATCATTTGCAGAGGCACTGTTAATAACCAATCAATATATCGATATATTATTGGTGACTCTCCGGTATGAACCCAAAAATCTCTCATATAATAATAATGGATAGCAGCGATAAGAGTTATTAATCCTGCCACAACCATTGAAGTTCTCCATGCTGCTTTTACTCTAGTGCCTTCATAAAAAAAGAAAACCGTTGATGCGACCATAGCAACTGAAACCAGCCAAAAAGAAACTCCTACAAAATCATTAGCTTGCAAAAAAATTTTCATAATTTCTCCTCATTTAGATATTTTTTATTTAGTGTGATTTTCTAACTATTCTTAGACTTACTGTCGCAGTAAGCTAAAATTATAAATAATCTTTTAAAAAAAAGGATTATAGGCCCATTGGAGCAATGCTTGTCTTTGTTTTTTTCTACATGTAAAAACTTTTTTTGGACAATTATTTTTTATGCCTCCAATATGTCTTGGCCCGAAAGCTTTCCATCTGCTAATTTGTATTTTGTCAATTTTAGGAATTCTTCTTCCTATTGAAAAGCGGCAATACCATTGGAACCAACCTCTTGGATCCTCATTCATTATCCAGCCTCTTTTTTTCCATTCCTGAAGACTCAAACCAGCGCGAATTTGAAAATAATTTAATTTAACATCAAAAGTTTTACTTAACTTGGCTTTAGTAAACCAAGATTTGGGATATTCCCCAATAGTATCTCCTAGATATGAACCTCCAAATACACCATATTCTAGCATTTTTTTAGGCGATAATTCTGGATTAAAAGAATTATAAAAATCTAATTTGTTGCTCATTAATAATTTAATTCAATTATAATTGGTTTACCGTGCACAAGATTTATCACTGCTTTTGAAAACTTAGGAGGACCTTTGGGTTGGTATTTATTACTAAAAGCAAAACCTTCTTTAGGTCTCCAGAAAAGACCTGTTTTTAATTCATTATTAGAGTCTTCATCATGATATACCACTATAGCTATTTTGCCTTCATGAATTTTTGAAAGAGGGATTATTGTTTCTCCTTTGGAGGCTTTTTTTCGAACAGCTTCTGCAGCCAAATCTTCTTTTAAAAATGTTTTTTTGTTAGTGTAAATTTTAAGATCAATATAGCCTTCTCCATGTTCTACATTTTTAATAATTATAGTACCATGAGCTGATACAATTTTTGGGGACAAAATTATAATTAGTAACAATAATAAACGCACAAAAAACCTTTTCTTATCAAATCCTAAGATATAATACTTATCTTTGTTGAATAATAAAGAATATTTAGAATGTCTATTTGACTCTGATAAGCCCTTAATCATTTATAGGGTTAAAAACGGATTCGATGTTTATACAGATTTTTCAAAAAAAATTAAATTAAATAAAAGGAATGCAAAATTATTTTTTGAGAAAATAGTAAAACAAAAAAATATTAATAACAAATTTTTTGATGGATATATTGGTTTTTTAAGCTATGAATTACAATGCAAACTAATTAACGTTAAACTGCCTAAACAAAAATCTAATGGCTTTAAAGATAGTATTTTTTATAAGCCTGAAACATTAATTAAAATAAGAAAAAATATTCAGATTTATAGCACTTGTATTTTTAGCACAATTAGCAAGATAAAAAGACAAGAAAAACTTTTTATTTCAGATAAAAAATATTTTTATGAAAAAAAATTTAAAGTAAATTTATCTTTAAAACAATATACTAGGATTTTTAAAAATTTTTCAAAAAAAATTAGAGAAGGGAAAACATATCAAATTAAAATATGTCAAAAATATAGAAACAAATCAAATATTGATGCAGTTCAATTTTTTTGGAAGTTAATGAAAGTTAATACTTCGCCAGAATCATTTATGATTAGAGACAATCATTTTTCAATTATAAGCTGTTCTCCAGAAACATTAATTGATAAAAAGAAAAACACAATCATTACTAAACCAATAGCAGGAACTCTAAGAAGAAATAAAAAAACATCATTAAATTTAGCAAAGAAATTTTTTGCTAAAAATCAAAAAGAAAGCAAAGAACATAATATGATTGTAGATATGGAAAGAAATGATCTTTCTAAAATTTGTAAAATAGGTAGTGTAAATATAAAAAATTTAAAATTTGTCGAAAAGTACAAAGATCTCTACCATTATGTTACTATAATTAAAGGTATCTTAAAAAATAATGTATCAGTATACGATATTATTAGAGCAATGATGCCTGGAGGTTCTGTAATAGGATGTCCAAAAATAAGTACTTTAAACTTATTAAATCACCAGGAAAAAGATAGCAGAAATATCTATACTGGCAGTTTTGGATATATAAAATCAAATGGAGATATGCGTTTTAACATCATTATTAGATCATTATTAAATTATAATAATATTTCTGAGATTGCTGTCGCTAGTGGCGTTATATTAGGCAGTACAGCTATAAAAGAATATAATGAAAACTTTATAAAAGCAAAGTCAATATTAGATATTTTTAAATCATGATATATCTTATTGATCACGAAGATTCTTTTACATTTAATCTAGCACATATATTAGGTTTGTATGATGAAGTTTATGTCACGAATTATTATGATATTAATAAATCAAAATTAAATATAGCCGATACAATTGTATTATCTCCTGGACCAGGAGAACCAAAAGATTATTCTTTGACAACAAAAATTTATAAGAAATATAAAGGAAAGAAAAAAATAATTGGAATATGTTTAGGTTTTCAAATAATATTATATGCCGAGGGAGCTAAGATTATACAACAAAAAAAAATTTTTCATGGTTATCAATCGATAATTAAAGTTTTGAATAAAAGTAGGCTATTTAAAAATTTTAAAAACATATCTGTAGGCAGATATCATTCACTAAAACTAAAAGAGCCTTTCTATTCTTCTTCAATTGAAATAACAATGAGATGTCAACGAACAAATATTGCGATGGCTTTAGAAGATAATATCAATAAAATATTTGGATTTCAATTTCATCCAGATTCATTTTTAACTAAAAATGGCAAAATTCTTATACAAAAAATCTTATCAGCTTAACAATTTAAAGCCGATAAAATACGATGACCTTTTAGGGAAAAGAGGCATTTTCTCAACAATTAGAATTATAGGTAAAAAACCTAAATTCATCTTACTTAAAAGTCATATGAATAATATAAACTCATCTTTAAACAAACTTAATATTAATTTTACTCTTACTGATAAAATTGTATTAAAATTAATAAAAAAAGGAGTAAATAAAATTAAGCAAAATGATAATTTATTAAGAATAGCTATAAGTTCTAATAAAATTTCATTATCTTTAAGACCAAGATTAAGGCCTAATAAACAATTTACTGCTATTTTATCTTATTATAAACGCCCAATTCCTTATATGAAAAATTTATATTATAAAAAAATAATTAGTTTTTTGAATTCAATTAATTCTCAAAGTGAGGAAATTATTTTATGCAACAAAGGATTATTATTAGAAGGATGTACTACAAAT
>CEUZ01168651.1_pt1 | contig 20140 bp, 20 predicted proteins | sample 361511 | NCBI WGS metagenome assembly CEUZ01 (sample SAMEA2622822, study PRJEB7988) | marine metagenome | biome: marine biome (ENVO:00000447); feature: surface water layer (ENVO:00002042); material: "saline water (ENVO:00002010), including plankton (ENVO:xxxxxxxx)" | depth 5 m
ATGTTGATAGGGACTCATAGTACCTGGATCCACATTAAGATAAGGATCAAGCTTTCTAATTCTTACCTTGAATTTTCTAAGTTGAAGAAGTGAAGCGATTGCCGCAGAAGCTAAACCTTTGCCTAATGAAGATGATACACCGCCCGTAATAAAAACATAATGCATTACGGAATACGCTGTTACATAATATTAACAACTATATCAAGAAATTAAAATTAATTGTTTTCAGGAATTGATGGCTCATTTCCTACTTCACTGCTGTTTTCAGATGAATTAACACTTGGAAGGGATTCTAAAATATTTTTGTCCGATCCCACAGATGCAGAAATTGTAAGGATAACACTCATAATCATAAATAATGTAGCTGTTAATGCTGTTAATCGAGATAACAAATTAGCAGAACCTCTTGCTGACATCAAACCACCTAAGTTACCGCCTCCACTGAGACCAAGACCTTCATTATCTGAACCCTGGAGTAAAACAAAAATAACCAGAAGTATGGCTAGGATCAATTGAATTATAATTAAAATTGTCATTAAAAAGTCTTATATTTAAGTAATTTTGTTATTCAAGAGGAATATTAGATATATAAAATTTTTTTAAATTCATCAAATATTACTGAAGCACCTCCAATTAAAGTCCCATCAACATTTGTTAATTGGATAATTTCCTTGAAATTAGAGGATTTTACTGAACCTCCATACAATATTTTGTAATCTTTAGATGTTTTTATATCTTTTTTAATAAATTGATGGATATAGTCTATTTCTTCTAAAGAAGGAGTTAAACCAGTTCCGATCGCCCAAATAGGTTCATAAGCAATAATAGTATTGTTTTTATTAGCATTTTCAGGAACACTTTCATTTATTTGCTTTTCGATTATTTCTCTAGTTTTATTTAAGTTTTTTTCTTCTAAAGTCTCTCCTACACAGATTATAGGATGAATATTAAAATTTATGCAATTTGAAGATTTTTTAGAAACTTCAAAGTTTTGTTCATTCAACAATTTTCTTCTTTCAGAATGTCCCACTATACAAAAATTACAATTTAAATCTTTTAACATTTTTGCACTAATATTTCCGGTGAAGGCACCTTCATCAAATTGGGAGCATTCCTGGCCTCCAAAATAAAAGTTGTTTAGTTGATCTCTAAACCTTTGAAGATAAACAAATGGAGGACAAATGATCCTACAAGTAGATTCTTCCAAATTTTCTAATAAAGCCAATTTTTCTGAAAAATCGTTAATAAACTTAATTGAACCATTCATTTTCCAGTTAGCTACAATAATTTTCCTATATTTTTCTAAATCAAGCATAATTTAATTTCCTTTATAGAAAGTATTATTATAGAAGCAAGATCATTATGTTTAGAACTATAGGAAAGTCTAAAATTGCAATATTACTTGCTATTTTGTTTGGAATAAGTTTGTTCTTTTTTAGAGGAGGTTCGAGATATTCCAATATTTTTAATTCAGACAACGTTGTTGCAAATATATCTGGGACACAAGTTTCTACAACTAAATTTAATAGAACTTTGCAGATGAATATTAATCAATTCAATCAAATGCTTGGGCAAAAAATGACAGGTGATGAAATTAGATCATTGCAAATACATTCATTAGCTCTAGGAGCATTAATAAATGATGCAGTGTTTGAAAATGAATATGATAATAAAAAATTTATACTAGATGAGTCCATTATAGCTATTAAAACAAAAGAAAAAATTCCTCAACTCTATGATAAAAGTAACAAGTTAAATGATGCATTTCTCAATCAATTTTTGCAACAACAACAACTTAAAATTGAAGACATTGTTCAAATCATAAATTTTGAAACCAGAAATGAATTATTTAATGAAACTTTTTTTAATATTAATTATCCTAAAATTTTCAACGACAAAATTTTACAATATGATAATCACAAAAGAAAAGTTCAGTACCTAGAAATATCTCTTGATAATATTAATCTAGATTCTATTCTAAATGACTCAAATTTTGATATAGAGAAAGCTCTGCAAAATTATTATCAAGAAAATACTATGCAATATATGTCTAAAGAAGAAAGAAATGTTGAATATATTATTGTTAATAAAAATGATTATATAAATGAATTTTCACCTACAGATTTTGAAATAAAAGAATATTTTGATGAAAATAAGAATCTATTTTTTGAAAACGAAAGAAGAAGCTTTATACAATTTAATTTTAAAGATTTGAATGATGCAAAAACTTTTAAAGATAATATTTATATTTATGATTCTGTAGAAGAAATAAAAAATTATGCTAGTCAAAATAACATAGAGTATAATATCTTTGGAGACCTTTACTACGAAGACATGTTGGATGAAATAGCAAAAGTTCTTTTTTCTCTTGATTTAAATCAAAAGTCAGAAATTATTGAAACTACTTTAGCAAAGCATTTAATTGTATTAACAAATATTAAACCAGCTGCGGAAGCAGAATTAAATAATGTAAGAGACGAGATATATAATTCAATAACAGAAGTAGAGACAAAAAATTTCTTTGAAGATTTAAAAGAAAATATTAATCAAAGTATTTTAGACGGACAATCTTTACAGGAATTATCCAAAAATTGGGGATTAAATAATATTAAAAACGTAAAAAAATTATCTAAAGATTTTAAAAATTATGAAGAAAAAGAAAAAGATTTTTATAAAAGTCTTATTTCTAATAGCTTCTCTGCAAATAAGGATTTTATAAGTGATATTATTAATTTAGATTCTGATACTTTTTATATATTTAATGTAACCAAAATAGAACCTTCTAAAATAATTGAATACAGCGCTATAAAAGATAATGTTGAAAAAGATTGGCAGATTGCAAAAAAAATAAGTGAAATGGAAAAAAAATTATTAGAAAACAAAGAAAATATTAATCTTCTTAATGAATTTAAAAATATTTATAATTCTGAAATTTATGAATTAGAAGTATCAAAAAATTCTGATATTTTGCCTAGAAATCTCATTAATAAAATTTTTGAAGAGAAAAAATATTCGAATATACAAGCTTACAATAATAATAAAATATTTGTAGCTAATATTAACGATATTATTATTGATAATAGTAAAGAGAGTCAAAATAGCACTACTCTTCTCAATGATATTAGAGGTAGTTTTGGAAATGAGTTAATGCAAAATGTCAAAATATCTACAAATGATAATCTTATAAATGCTATTATAAATAGATATTAATGCTTAAAATTGAAAAAGAACTTTTTATAAAAAAATATAATAAAAATATTCCGCAAATTGTTAAACACCAATTTATAGCTGATACTGAAACTCCTGTATCTGCTTTATTAAAAATTTTTAATAAAGAAAAATATTCTTTTTTATTAGAATCTGTTGAAGGAGGAGAACAAAGAGGTAGATTTTCACTTCTTGGAGGATATCCTGACTTAATTTGGAGAGTGCATAAAGGAAAAGCTAAAATTGAAAAATTAGATAAAAATATAGACATAACTGAATTAGATAAAACTGATCCCATAAATTCTTTAAAAAAATTACTTAATTTTTCCAAAATAAAAGATAATAACAAGGATGTCCCCTATCCTGTTTTAGTCGGTTATCTAGGATATCCTATGATTAAATACATGGAAAATATCTCTTTAAAAAATCCTGACACATTGAACATACCAGAATCAGTTATGATAAGACCCAAATTAGTAGCGGTATTTGACAATATTAAAGATACTATAAATATAATGACATCAGTATATCCTTCAAAAAATATTAGTGCATCAAAAGCTTTTAATAATGCAAAAACTATTATCTCAAATGTTAATTCAAAATTACAAAAAGAGATTAAAAAAAGCAATTTTATTTCTAAAAAATTAAAAAATAAAATAGTATTTAAATCTAATTATACAAAAAAAGAGTATTATAAAATAGTAGCAAAAGCAAAATCATATATTAAAAATGGAGACATTTTCCAAGTTGTTACATCACAAAGATTTGAAGCTAGATATGATTTAGACACGAATACGTTATATAGATCATTGCGTAGACTTAATCCCTCTCCTTTTTTAGTTAATTTAAATTTAAATAATTTTGGTCTAGTAGCCTCAAGTCCTGAAATATTAGTGAGATTGCGAAATAAAAAAATAACTATTCGTCCAATTGCTGGTACAAGAAAAAGAGGTAAAAATACAAAAGAAGACAAAAAATTATCAAAAGATTTATTAAAAGATCAAAAAGAATTAGCTGAACATTTAATGCTATTGGATCTTGGAAGAAATGATGTGGGGAGAGTATCAAAGGTTGGTTCAGTAGAGGTTACTGAAAAAATGATAATTGAATATTATTCTCACGTAATGCATATTGTTTCAAATGTAGAAGGTATAATATCTGGTAAAAATAATGCGATAGATGCTCTGATTTCGGGATTTCCTGCTGGCACTGTATCTGGAGCGCCAAAAATTAGAGCTATGGAAATAATTGAAGAGCTTGAAAATCTTAATAGAAGTTTTTATGGTGGTGCCATGGGATATTTTGATTCAAATGGCGATATGGACACATGTATTAGTCTAAGAACAGGTTTAATTAAAAATAAGAAATTGTATATTCAGGCAGGTGGAGGAATTGTGCATGATTCTAATCCACAAAAAGAGTTTCAAGAAACAATAAATAAAGCCCAGGCTCTAATTAAAGCTGCTGAAAATTCTTATAATATTTCATAAAATGATAATACTAATAGATAATTATGACAGTTTTACCTTTAATATTTACCATTACTTTGGAGAAATTGGAGCAAAGATACAAGTTTTTAGAAACGATAAAATATCTGTAGAAGAAATAAAAGAAATCAAACCTGAAGCAATAATTTTATCACCTGGACCTTGCACACCTAATGAAGCTGGTATTTGTGTAGATTTAGTTAAAAAATGTAAAAATACATTTCCAATTCTTGGCATATGCTTAGGTCATCAATCAATCGGACAAGCTTTTGGAAGTAAAATATTAAAATGTAAAGAAATAATGCATGGTAAAATTGATAAGATTACCCATAATAATCATAAAATTTTTAATAATGTCGATAGAAATTTTAAAGCAACAAGATACCATTCTTTAATTATTGATAAAAAAACTTTATCTAACGAATTTCAAATTATTGCTAAAACAAGTAATGATATTATTATGGCAATTTCACATAAAAGAAAAAAAATTATAGGTCTTCAATTTCATCCAGAAAGTATAGGAACTAATTGTGGTAAAAAAATTTTAATCAACTTTTTAAAAATGATAAAATATCATGGATAAAGATTCAATAAAAAATAAACTATTTAATAGAAATGATCTAACTGAATCAGAATCTTCATTAATTTTTAATTTAATTATGAATGGTGAAATTAGTGAAATAGAAACTACTTCTATATTAATTGCTTTAAAAATAAAAAATGAAAGTAAAAATGAAATTTTAGGTGCAGCAAAAGTAATGAGAGAGAAATCTTTAAAAATTAAATCTCCATTAGACTCAATTGATACATGTGGAACTGGAGGAGATATGAAAGGTACTTTGAATATTTCTACTTGCTCTGCTTTAATTGCTGCGAGTGCTGGCGCTAAAGTAGCTAAACACGGCAATAGATCAGTGAGTTCCCAATCTGGTTCCGCTGATTTGTTAGAAAAATTAGGAATAAAAATATTTTCTGAGAAAAGTGATTTAGAAAACTCATTAAATAAATTTAATTTTTGTTTTTTATTTGCTCAATTTCATCATAGTGCGATGAAACATGTAGCCAACGTCAGAAAACAGCTTGGCACTAGAACAATTTTTAATTTGTTAGGACCTCTTACTAACCCAGCCTCTACTAGAAAACAATTATTAGGAGTTTTTGAAAAAAAATGGGTTAATATTCATTGTGAAGTTCTGAAAGAGCTAGGTTCTTATCATTCTATTGTTGTTCATGGCTTTGATGGTTTAGATGAAATATCATTATCTGGCCCATCTTATATTTCTGAATTAAAGGATGGCACCATTAAAGATTATATTTTTGATCCAAAAGACTTTGGTTATGAGTATATTAAAAATGAAGAAATTATAGGTAAAGATGCTGAATATAATGCTAGAGCATTTATTGAATTATTAGACGCTCCTAATAATAGTTTTCAAAAAATTGTTGAAATTAATTCAGGTGCTGCAATTTATTTGGCAGGAATAAGCAAAAGCCTTAAAGAAGGTTTTGAATTAGCACAAAAAACAATATTGAATAAGAATGCAAAAAATTATTTTGAAAATATGATTAAAAATCAATGAATGATATATTAAAAAATATTTGCGATCAAAAAAAAATTGAAATTGAAATTAATAAAAATAAATGTTCTTATTCTTCTCTTCAAAAATTAATAAAAAATAAAGTTAATAGAAATTTTAGAAATTTGGTCATTGATTCTCAAAAGAAATTAACTAATAATATTATTGGTGAGATAAAAAAATCCAGTCCAAGTGCAGGTTTAATAATAAAAGATTATTACCCTGAAAATATAGCAATAAATTATGAGAAATCTGGTGTTGGAGCGCTTTCCATCTTAACAGAAAAAAATTTCTTCAGTGGCAGTATTGATGATTTATCATTAGTGAGTAAAAAAACAAATATACCCATCTTAAGAAAAGATTTTATTATAGATCCTTATCAAATATTAGAAAGTAAAATTTATAATGCTGATGCTATTTTATTAATTGCAACAATACTAAATGATTTAGAAATAAAAAATTTTATTAATTTATCAAAAAAATATAATTTAGACTGTTTAATTGAAGTTCACAATGAAGAAGAGCTCAAAAGAATACTAAATATAGGTTATCCAGTAATTGGAATTAATAATAGAAATTTAAAAAACCTAAATGTAGATTCAAACTATGCTTTAAATCTTATTAGTAAAATTCCTAAAGATTTCACTATAATAGCTGAAAGTGGTATAAAGTCTAAAGAAGACATTCTAAAATATAATGAAGTAGGTGTTTTTAATTTTTTGATAGGTGAATCAATATTAAAATCATCTAATATAACTAAGAAAGTAAAGGAATTATTAAATTAAATGTTCTCGCACCTTAATAAAAATAAGCAACCTAAAATTGTAGATATCAGTAATAAAAAAATTACAAACAGAACTGCAGTTGCTGAAGGTATAGTAAAGTTTTCAAAATCAACTTTTAAAAAGTTAGATTCGTTCACTACTAAAAAAGGAGAGATAAATAATATAGCTATCTTAGCTGGGATAATGGGAGCTAAAAAAACAAGTGAGTTAATTCCACTCTGTCACAACATAAACATAGAAAATGTTGATATAAAGATTCAAAAAAATAATAAGCTTTCTTCATTGATAATTAAAGCAATTGTAAAGGCTAAGGATAAAACAGGTGTAGAGATGGAAAGCTTAACTGCTGTTTCCATAGCTTGTCTAACAATATACGATATGTGTAAAAGTATTGATAAAAAAATCATTATAAACAATATTCGCCTAATCAAAAAAACAGGCGGAAAATCAAATATTAATAATTCTAAAAAATAATAATTGCTTATTTTTCTTTAAATTCGGCCAAAAAATAGAATATTATTGCAACATTACGAGAACATAGATAGAACATAAATATGCTTACAAAAAAACAAAAAGAACTATTTGAGTACTTAAGCCAATACATTGAAAAAAATAGCATATCACCTTCATTTGAAGAGATGAAAAGTGCTGTAAATTTAAAATCAAAGTCTGGAATTCATCGCTTGATTACAAGTCTTGAACAAAGAGGTTTTATCAAGAGATTAAAACACAAAGCCAGAGCTATGGAAATTACCCGGAGTTTAAAAAATAATATTAATATTTATGAAAAAAATTCTGAAAATAACTCAGTTTCTTTACCTTTATTAGGCATGATAGCTGCAGGAAATCCAATCGAAGCTATAGAAAATCCAGATGAGTTTATAAGTGTTCCTTCAAATCTGGTATCAGCTAATAACCAATATTTTGGACTGAAAGTAAATGGGCTTTCAATGATAGAGAAAGGAATTTTTGATGGTGACATAGCAATTATCAAAAAAACAAATACATCATTGAATGGAAAAATTGCAGCTGTATTAACAAGCGATAATGAAATAACATTAAAAACGGTTTATCTAAAAAATAATAAGATACACTTAATACCTGCAAATAAAAATTATAAAGAAAAAGTACTAAATATTAACGAAGTTCAAATACAAGGAACATTATCTGGCATAATTAGAAAATATAACTAATAATTATATTATTTTTAAATTATATAAAGAATAATGAAAAATGTAATAGCACGTTTTGCTCCTTCCCCTACTGGTTTTTTACATATTGGTGGCATTAGAACTGCTTTAATAAATTATATAATAGTTCAACAATCTAAATCGCAAAAGAAAGATTCAAAATTTTATCTAAGAATTGAGGATACAGATAAAATGAGATCAAAAAAAGAATTTGAAGAAAGCATAATAAATGGTTTAACATGGCTAGGAATCAAATGGGATGATAGAATAATACATCAATCTGAAAGAATAAATAGACACTATGAGGTTGCAAATCAATTACTAAAAAATAACAATGCATATAAATGTATTTGCACTCCTGAAACACTTGAAAAAAAAAGGTTAGAAAATAAAAGAAAACATATAAATGTAAAAAAGCTATGTATTAAATGTGAAAAAAATGAAAAAGTTCAAAGTTTAAAAACAAATTATTGTGTAAGAATAAAAATACCATCTGAAGGAAAATTATTATTAAAAGATAAAATTCAAGGTAATATTTCACTAGAAAATAAAGAATTAGACAATTTCATATTATTAAGAAATGATGGAACGCCAACTTATATGCTTTCGGTAGTCGTTGATGATTATGACATGAATGTAAATACAATTATTAGAGGCAATGATCATTTAAACAATACATTTAGACAGGTTTATATTTACAAACATATGGAATGGCAAATTCCAGAATATAGTCATTTACCTTTAATTCATGGAGAAGATGGGTCAAAATTATCAAAAAGACATGGAGCAATAGATGTAAATGAATTAAATAATTTGGGTTACATTCCAAAATCAATAATAAACAATTTAATTTTATTAGGATGGTCTCCAAAAAAAATTAATGAAATAATTGAGATTGATGAAATTATTGAATTATTTGATATCAATAAAATTTCTAGATCGGCTAGTATCTTTGATTATAATAAATTAAATTATTTGAATAATTACTACCTAAAAGAAAATAAAAATTATAAATTTTTTGAAAATTATATTTTAAATAATAATAATTTAAGTAAATTTATTAAAGAAGATCACATCAAAATTAAAAGGGTTTTTGATTCTTTTAAAAATAATATAAATTATTTTTCTCAAATTGATGCTATAATTATATCTTATTTTGACCATTCATTTAGAACAAAATCTCATGAATTATTAAACGAAAATTTTAATATAATATTAAAAGATTTTATAAATGATTTAACTAAAATTGATGATTGGAATGAAAAACAATTAACTGATTTTATTGATAATTTTCTAAAAAAGAAAAAAATTAAATTTCCCATCTTTGGAAAACCATTGAGAATTGTATTAACAAACTCTATAAAAGGACCTTCTATAATCGCTATATTATACGCTTTAGGAAAGGAAACTAGTTTTTTAAGATTAAACAACTATATAAGAAAATAATTTTATTTATGGCAGATTACGAAGAATATAAAAAAGATTCTAAACCTTTAACATTATTTAATGATGAAACAGGTCAATCTTTTCAGATTCCTGTTTTGAAAGGTAATGATGGACCTGATGTTTTAGACATTAGAGACTTATATAAAGAAACAGGAATGTTTACTTATGATCCTGGTTTTACTTCAACTGCTTCATGTAAATCTTCAATAACTTTTATAGATGGTCACAAAGGTATTTTAAGACACAGAGGTTACAATATTAAAGATTTAGCAGCTAATAGTGATTTTATTGAAGTGTGCTATTTATTATTACATGGAGAATTACCTTCTTCTACCGATAAAGAAAAATTTGAAAAAGTTATCACTGATCATACTATGTTACATGAACAACTTGTTTACTTATATAGAGGCTTCAGAAGAGATGCTCATCCTATGGCTATAATGGTGGGAGTTGTAGGAGCTTTATCTGCTTTTTATCATGATAGTACGGATTTTTCTGATTTAAATCAAAGAATGATTGCATCTCATAGATTAATAGCAAAAATAGCGACAATAGGTGCTATGGCTTATAAGTACTCAATTGGTCAACCATTTGTTTATCCGAAAAATAATTTATCTTATGCAGAAAATTTTTTACATATGACTTTTTCAGTACCTACAGAAGAATATAAGGTTAATCCATTAATCGCAAATGCTATAGATAAATTTTTTATTTTACATGCAGATCATGAGCAAAATGCATCAACGTCTACAGTTAGATTAGCAGGTTCATCAGGAGCCAATCCTTTTGCTTGTATAGCTGCTGGGATTGCATCTTTATGGGGTCCTGCTCATGGAGGGGCAAATGAAGCAGTAATACAAATGTTAGAAGAAATTTCAGACATAAAAAATATTCCTGAATATATTAGTAAGGCAAAAGATAAGAATGACTCTTTTAGATTGATGGGTTTTGGTCATAGAGTTTATAAAAATTATGATCCAAGGGCAGAAGTAATGAAAAAAATAGCACATGATGTGTTAAAAGAATTAAATAAATTAGAAGATCCATTACTGAAAATTGCAATTGAGTTAGAGAAAATTGCATTACAAGATCAATATTTTATTGATAAAAAATTATATCCAAATGTTGATTTCTACTCAGGTATAATCTTGAAGGCTATAGGTTTTCCAACTAGTATGTTTACAGTATTATTTGCTATTGGAAGAACCGTCGGTTGGATATCTCAATGGAAAGAAATGATTGAAGATCCAATAAATAAAATTGGCAGACCACGTCAGTTGTATACTGGATCTCAATCAAGAGAATATCAACAATTAGAAACTCGTGAAAAAAAATCAATATTTAAGTGGCTATGGAAAAGTAAATAATTATAAATATTTTTTAATTGAATGAACAGCAATTTTGTAAGGTGATCTGGATAATTCAATATTTTTTAATACTTTATTAATTTCTTTAATTTGTTTTTTATTAGCACTTTCATCTAATAGTAATTTTTTAAATTTTTTGAGAAAAATTTCATTTTTTAATTTTGAATTAAGTAATTCAGGAATGATCATTCTTTGTTCTAATATATTAATAATATTTGCAAATTTAATTTTTATAAAACAATTTATAATAATCTCAGTTATATAATTTAATTTATATAGAATTAATTGAGGTATATTTCTTTTAGCAATCTCTAAAGAAGCTGTACCAGAACATACCAAAGCAATTTTAGTTTTTAAAAACAGTTTTTCAATTTTTTTATTATCAGTAGTAACAATTGTTTTAATTTTCCAATTTTTTGTTTTACTTTTTATTTCTTTTTCTAAGTGTGGTAATGTAGGTATTAAGATAATATATTTAGATTTATGTAAAATTAAATATTCATAGGCTAATTCAAAGTATTTAAATAACTTATTAATTTCTCCCAATCTACTTCCAGGCAAGAAAGCAATAATTTTATTATTTTTAGAGACTTTTGTTAACTTTTTAATATCAAATATTGGATGTCCTATGTATGTTGATTTCAAATTGTATTTTTCAAAAAATTTATTTTCAAAAGGAAATAAAGTATAAATTTCATCAAAAACTTCAGCAAATTTTTTCGCTCTATTAGCTCTCCAAGCCCAAACAGAAGGAGCAACTATTTGAATAATCTTGCCCTTATATTTCTTTTTTCTTAATTTTTTTATTAAAGGATAATTAAAATCTGGGGAGTCTATAGTAATAATAAGATCATAATTATTTTTTATAATGTAATTTGAAATAATGTTAATCATCCTCAAATATTTTAAAAGAGAAAATAAAACTTCAATAATTCCTATTGATTTAAATTCTTTTAAAGAATAAATCTGATTACGTTGAAATGACTTCATAGAAAAACCTCCTACTCCATCAATAATGATATTTGTTTTTTCTTTTTTTAACTCTTTTATTATTTTCGAACCTATATTATCTCCTGATTGTTCAGTAGCACAAATAAATATTTTTTTTTTATTATTATTTTTCAATTTTTATCAATTGTAGCTATAAAAATTTTATTAATATTACAAAAATCTAAAACTTTTTTTTTATCAATAATTATACATTTATTTTTTTCTAAAAAAATACCTTCATATTGATATTTCAATATATTTTTTACTGTTTTGAACCCTATAACTGGAATATCTAAAATACTATTCTGATTGTATTTTGCTAATTTAATTAAGACACCTTTATCTCCTCTTTTTTTATATTTAAAACATCTTTTAATTAACTCATCTGTGCCTTCTGTAGCTTCTATACCTAATACATTACTATTTTGGATAATTAAACTTTGCGCAATATCAACTCTTCCAATATATTTAAAGACTTCCAGTCCTTTATCTTTATTACTTATTGCTGAATTTGATGGAGTTTTAGATGTTAAATATTTTTCTCTGGCAAATATATCCTTACAGTGCTTTTTCCAATCAAAAATAATAAAGCCTTTTTCTTTAAAAAGTTTTGAAATTGAGGTTAATAGTTTGTTGTCACCCTTTTTTTCTAATGCTAAATACTTTATTAAACTTAATGTATTAAAATCAAACTTAATATCTTTAATGCTTGGTCTTTTAACATTACCTGCCATTATAATTTTTGAAATGTTATTATTTTTTAATATATTAATAATTTTTTTTATGGAATTTATGGAAATAATTTTATAATTATAATTTTTATAAAATTGATAATTACAATTATTTTCAACACAAAAATAAATAACTTCATATTTTGCTTTTAATAAACTATTACCAATAATTATAGGAAGTTTTCCTCCTCCTGCTATAATGCCTATTTTAGTCATGAATATATCTACAAATACCTCTTTTCAAATTTGATGAAATAAAATCTACAATTTCATTAATTTCACTGAGACTTAAATCTTCCATATTTAAATTTTCAATATTTTTTTCAATTGAATTAGAGTTATCAAATATTTTTTTAAATGCTGCTTGTATTAAATTGATTTGTTTAGAATTAATTTTTTTTCGCTTTAATCCGATTAAATTTAAGCCTCTAAGATTACTTCTAATGCCAAAATAAAGTCCATAAGGAATAATATTAGATTCTACTCCGCTCATTCCTCCTATCATTGAATATTTCCCTATATTTACAAATTGATGTACAGCCGATAGGCCTCCTATTATAACATTTTCTTGAAGTAAAACGTGTCCAGCCAAAGTTGCATTATTTGCCATAATCACATTTGATGAAATCTGACAATCATGTGCAATATGTGCGCCCATCATAAATAAACAATTATTATCAATTTGAGTCAACATACCGCCATTTTTTGTTCCAGGATTAACTGTTACATGCTCACGAAATTTATTATTATTTCCAATTATTAATTTAGAATTTTCTCCTTCAAATTTTAAATCTTGAGGTATTGATCCAATAGAACAAAAAGGGAAAAAAATATTATTTTTTCCAATTTCAGTTCTACCAGTTACGTGTACGTGAGAAATTAATTCTGTACCTTCTCCAATAATAACATCTTGATCAATAATGCAGTAAGGTCCTACTTTTACATTTTTAGATAATTTTGCATTTGAAGAGATTATAGCAGTTTTATGTATCACATTTTTGTAGATAAATTATAATAAAAATATATGGAATATATTAATTATTTCAGAGTATTTCTTTATTATTATCTGTAATCATAGCTGTAAATTCCGCTTCACAAACCTTTAAATCTTTATTAAATGCTGATCCTGAAAATTTATAGACTGATTTTACTTTATTCATTAATTGAACTTTAAAAGATACATTATCATGAGGCAAGACAGGTCTTCTAAATTTTGCCTTAGAAATGCTCATAAACAAAACCGATTTATTCATATTTTTTTCAAAACCTTTTGAAACAACTACTCCAGCTGTTTGAGCCATAGATTCAATTAAAACTACTCCAGGAACAATTGGATTTTTTGGAAAATGGCCTTCAAAAAAATATTCTTTAGGATTAAATAATCTCAAACCTATCCCTTTAACTCCTATTTCAATTATTTCACAACTATCAAGAAAAAGGAAAGGGTCTCTATGAGGAAGTAGTGATTCTATTTCTTTTTTATTTAAAATCATTTAATTTTTTTAAATTGTTGAATAATATTCTTTTTCCACAAATTGATATCAATTGCTGGAAAGCCTGCAACTGTTTTATTATCATGTATATTTTTAGTTACACCACTTTTAGCTGCAATAGTGACATTTTTACCTATTTTTAAATGTCCAGCAATTCCAACTTGTCCGCCCATAATACAATTGCTTCCAATGATAGTACTTCCAGCAATACCAGTTTGAGCAGCAATGATTGAATTTTTTCCAATACAAACATTATGAGATATTTGAACTAGATTGTCTATTCTCACATTGTCCTCAATAATAGTACTATCAATAGCTGCTCTATCAATAGTGCAGTTAGAACCAATATCAACATTGTTTCCTATGATAACATTGCCAACATGTTTAATTTCTATTTTTGATTTAGGAGTAAATCCAAATCCCTTCCCACCAATGATTGATCCTGATTGAATTATACAATTATCACCAATATCACTGTTTGAAATCACACAATTAGACATAATTATAGTTTTTTTTCCAATTTTAACATTCGGTCCAATTTTTACGTTATCTAAAATAATACTATCATTAGAAATAAATGTATCTTTTTCGATTACTGAAAAATTATTTATTTGTACATTTTTACCTAATTTTGATTCTTTGTGAATTTTAGTATTTTTATCAATTTTACCATTTGAAATAATATTAGATGAAAAAAAATTAGATGAATATGCATAAGCAATATATGGATCATCAACTATTATTGGTAGACAATTTTTTGGAAGTAATTCAGAATTATTTTTTGTTATAAAACAACCTTTAGCATTAGTTTGAGAAAGATATTTATAATATTTTGAATTATTATAAAAAGTTAATTGATTTTTATTCGCAAAATTAAGAGAACCTATTCCGTATATAGTTTCATTTAAAGGTATGGAAGTTTTAATTGATATAAAATTTTTTAATAAAAAAGATTTTAATTCTTTCAATTTAAAGGAATGATTATAAATTTTATCAATCATTGATTAATTCTAAATTAATAGATTTATTATTAAGTTTATTTAAAACAATTTTTGAAATATCAATATTTTCGGAAGAAAGAAAATATTGATCTTCATTTAGAATGATACTAAAATTTTTTTCTAAAGATATCTCTTTTACTATCTGGATAATTTCTTGAATTAGCATTTTTTGGTTAGTGTCAATATTATTATTTACAAAATAATTATATTTCTCAACTTTTTTTTGATACACTTTTAAATCTTCATTATAAATACTAGCTAAGTTATTAATTTCTTCATCATTTAATATTAATTTCGAGTTTTCTATTTCAGCTTTTCTTTCTTTTAATATTTTTTCATCTTGTACTAGAATATCATAAAAAGATTTTTTTTTAACTTCTAGATTTTCAATAAAATTAATATAGGCATTAGAGTTTTCAATTAAATATGATAATTTTATAGTAGCAATATCTTGTGACGAAGCGGATAAACAAAAAAAAATGAAAAAAAAATATAGAAAAAATATTCTCAATTTAAATTACCTATACTAAATAAAAACATCCTTTCTATATCGTAACTTTCACTGCTAATCGGGAAAGCCCAACTTAATCCTATTGGGCCTATAGGTGTATAAAATTTTATACCAAATCCGTATGAAGATCTTATTGACTCCTCTGAATTATTAGGAGTATTCTTATTATCAAAAACAGTTCCAAAGTCAGAAAATATATTTAAATCTATTGGGTTATCGGAATTTTTATTTAAAGGTCTTTGTAAATCAAATTTTGTTACAACTACATTTCTTCCTCCAATATAAGACGTTCTAGAATCTCTTGGCCCCGCTCCATAGCTGTCAAATCCTCTCAACCAATAACCTCCAAGTGAAAATTTATCATCCGTTGCAATTTCCTTATTCTTTAATGAAACGATATTTCCTGCCTTTGCTCTAATTGAAAAAATATTTTCATAATTTTTAATATATTTTTTATATGTAAATAAATTTTTAACATATCCATTATCAGAATTTGTTGAAGGAGAAATAATATTTTCATATTGTATAAACTGACCTTTAGTAGGTCGAATAAATGAATTTAGGCCATCAGAAATAAGAATATTATTTAATAGGATATCAGCATTATGTCCGGATAAATTATGGATACTATTTGCTACTGCCTTTGTGTCTGTAATTAAATATTCCTTCAATCGATATTCTAGGGTAATTTTATGCAATAAATTTTCATCTAGAACATATCTGAAGCCAGTTTTAGTATTAAAAGTATTAGTTTTATAAGAAGAAGATGTAGATAAATCTTCTTCGCTATAACTTATGCCATATATAAAATCTAATTTTCTGTTAAATATATATGGTTCAATGATATCAAAATTATATTTTGTATTATTATCAGAAGTATTAACTGTTAAATCTATTTCCCTACCTATACCAGCTATATTTTTTTCTCTTAAACCAGTAACAAATGTTGCGCCTTCAATAGTTCCAAAACTTAAACCAATTTGAAACTCGCCTGTAGTTTGTTCTTCAACAAAAATATTAATATCTATTTGATTATTTGATTTCTCAACTTCTTTTATATCAACGCTTTTAAATATTCGTAAATTATCTATATTTTTTTTAGAACTTTTAATTAAATCACTATTGATAGCATCACCTTCAGAAAAGGTCATTTCCCTTCTTATAACTTTATCTATTGTTCGGGTATTTCCATAAATGTTAATTTGATCAACATATTTAGGCTCAGAAGATTCTATTTGAAATAAAATATCTACTTTAGAGACATCGATTTTATCTAATATCCTTATATTAAAAAAAATAATCCCATTATCAAAAAGGAATTCGGAAAGAAGATCATTAATATTGTCTAAGTAAGATCTATTATAAATATTATTTTTTTGAATTTTAGTTGTAAAATAATCATTTAAAAGCAAATTCATTTTTTCTTGTTGATCAGTATTAATATCAATTGAATCAAAATTTAAATCTAAAGACCCAAACTCATATTTTTTTCCCTCTTCTATATAAAAGTATACATTAAATTTATTGCCTTTAGGTAAATATTCAGATTTATAAGAAATTTCTATATCTCTAAAACCATTATTTTTATAAAAATCTTCCAATAAATAAACATCATTTGTAACTTGATATTCTTTATAATTTTCATTTCTAAAAATTAGTATAAAGTTTTGTTGATTAGATTTTATTTCAGACATTAATTCTTGTTTGTCAAAAGACTCATTTCCAACAAAATATATTCTATTTATTTTTGAAATTGTTCCTTCATCAAAATAAAATTCTAAAATAACTGAGTTGTCTTTATTCGGGTCTTCTAAAATTTTGTATTCTATATTAATTTGATTATAACCGAACGATTCATAGAGTTTCTTTAATTCAGTTATAAATTTATTAATTCTAATTTCATTTATATATTTAAAATATTCATTTTCATTAAATTGTTCTAATATAAATTCTTTTTTAAATCTTTCATTTCCTACTAGGTTAATTTTTGAAATTCTTGAATTTTCAATTAAATATAAAATAATTTGTTCATCGTTTTCTTTAACATCAATATTTTTAAAATTACCTGTATCATACAAAGACTTAATAATTTTATTAATATAATCACTTGAAGAAGACTCAGTATTCTTACCAATTATTGAATAAATGACATCATCATCAATATATTCATTACCCTGAATAATAATTTCTTTATTTGAATCAGCAAATGAAGTTCCTGAGAAAAATAGGGAGAAAAATAAGAATAAAAATAAACTTCTCATATATTTGAGTTATTTATTAAAATATGTATGTAATAAATCATAATATTTTTTTTGAAATCTAATAATCTCGTTTATATTATTTGTATTAGTTTTCAAATCTAAAGCAATGGATTTACTAATTATTTTATGTATATCGCCAAAATTTATCTTTTTTTTGATATATAAATTTACTGCAAATTCATTAGCACAATTTAATTTTATTAAATTTATTGGTAATTTTTTATCTAGGGAATTGAATATATTGAGTATCGGATAATTTTTAATATTAGGTTTATAAAAATTTAATGAATTAAAATTATTAAATAGAAACTTATTATTTATTTTAGGAAAATTGTTTATATTCGTAGCAAAATTAAGAAAATTAAATAATGGTATAAACATATCATGATAAAAATAATTTAAATTAGAAGTATAGTTTTTATATTCAATAATAGAGTGAATTAAAGACTCAGGATGAATTACTATATCTAATTTGTTATATGGTATTTTAAAAAGATAATGAGCTTCAATAAGTTCTAAACATTTATTCATTAATGTTGCTGAATCGATACTATTTTTATAACCCATTTTCCATTTAGGATGATTTACAGCTTTTATTAAAGATATGTTTTTTATCTCACTAAATTTTTTATTTAAGAAAGGACCTCCAGAAGCTGTGAGATAAATCTTTTTTATGTCTGCATATTCCTGGGGCAATAAATTGTTCAATGAATAGTGTTCTGAGTCTAACGGGCAAACTTTAGTATAATTATTTTTGTTTAATTTTTTAAATAAATGACCAGCTGAAACTATACATTCTTTATTAACAATTCCTAAAAATTTAGTATGATTAAATAATGAGGGCAATATTTCTAATGAGTTAAATCCGGCAATAGCTAATATAGAAATATCAGTTTTATTATTCTTGATAATTTTATTTAAATCACTTTTGTGAATAACTTTTGTAGAATTATTTTTTATATTTTTTTTTAAATACTCTAATTTTGAGCTATCATTAATACAAATAAATTTAGGATGAAAAGTATTAGTTTGTTTTAATAATTTTTTATAATTAACATTTGCATATAAAATATTTATTTTCAATTTATTAAAATATTTACTGATAATTGAAAGAGATTTTGTACCTATTTCACCTGTTGAACCAAATATATTTATATTAATATTTTCTTTCATAAATAATAACTAAATATTGCAAAACTTATTATACTCATTATAAAACCATCGAGTCGGTCAAAAAAACCTCCATGACCTGGAATTAAATTACTAGAATTATCAATTTTAGATGATCTTTTAAAAATAGATTCGATTAAATCACCAACAAAACAAGAAATAATAATGATTAACGTAAAAATAATTAAATTAATTAAAGTATAAATTTCATAAAAATAATTAATTATAAAAGCAATTAAAAAAGTTATAAAAAATCCTGCAAAGAAACCTAAAAATGTTTTGTTAGGACTGATTTGAGGAATTAATTTTTTTTTTCCAAATAATGAACCAAATATATATGAAAAACTATCAAAGGAAATTATTAAAATAATAAAATATATAAAAATATTTTTATTAAAAAAATATATTAAATATATTTGACTAGAAATAAATGAAATAAATAAATATAGGTAAAGTAAGAAAAATTTAGCATTTTGATTTTTAAAAAAAATAATTATTTCATACAAAATTATTAAGTAAATAAAAATAAATAAAAAATATATATACGTTAAAGGTAAATTAATTAATAAGAAAAAAGAAAATAGTAATACAATACTACTAATAGATCTTAGTGTTAAATTTTTATAATCCATAATTTCTTTTAATCTTATTAAATTGTTCAAAGATTGATAAAATTTCTTTTTCCTTTAGATCAGGCCAAAGAGTTTCAGTAAAAAAAAGTTCTGTATAACTTAAATTCATTAATAAGAAATTACTTAATCTTTTATAACCTCCTGTCCTTATTAAAATATCGGGATCAGGCATATTTGATAAATACATTTCATTTCTTATTAAAGCATTATTAATGTTTACATTATCTATATTTTTTTTTAAAATATTTTTAATAATCGAAATTATTTCTTTATCTGTTCCATAATTAAAAGC
>CEUZ01255469.1_pt1 | contig 20118 bp, 19 predicted proteins | sample 361511 | NCBI WGS metagenome assembly CEUZ01 (sample SAMEA2622822, study PRJEB7988) | marine metagenome | biome: marine biome (ENVO:00000447); feature: surface water layer (ENVO:00002042); material: "saline water (ENVO:00002010), including plankton (ENVO:xxxxxxxx)" | depth 5 m
GCAATTAGTTCTGGAGGCGTCATATCAAACGCAGGATTAATTACATTTATGTCGTCAGGGGCAGTTTTTTTATCTCCAACTCCAGTCACTTCAGAACCTTTTCTTTGCTCAATTACTACATCTTCAGGATTGCTTTTCATATCAAATGTAGATAGTGGTGCTGCAACATAGAATGGAACATTATGTTGTTTTGCCATGGTTGCAACTTGATATGTCCCAATTTTGTTGTATACATGTCCAGTTCGAAGTATTCTATCAGCGCCAACAACAATTTTGTTTACAAGATCATTTGCCATTGTATATCCAACAGCGGTATCAGGGATTAAACTAACATCGATACCATCATGTTTTAATTCAAATGCAGTTAATCTTGAACCTTGTTGAACAGGTCTAGTTTCAGTTGCTATGACTTTGATATTTTTTCCACTATCCTTTGTAGCACGTATAACACCAAGTGCGGTACCATAACCAACTGTTGCCAATGCACCTGCATTACAATGCGTCATTATAGTATCATTATCATTAAATAATTCTGAACCATTTTTTCCCATTGCCATATTAATTTGAATATCCTCTTCTGCCATTTTTTTAGCATTTTCAACAACATTTTTTCTTATTTCATCTACAGTAGATGATGCTTTAGCAACTTCCATGATTTTTTCTAATCCCCAAGCAAGATTTACTGCAGTAGGTCTAGTCTCAAATAAGATTTTTTTAGCATTTTCAAGATCCGAAATAAGTTCATTTTTATCAGTAGATTTACTTTGTAATGCAGCTAAAGCAAGACCAAAAGCACCAGACACACCAATTGCAGGTGCACCTCTAACTACTAACGTACGAATTGCATCAGCAACCTGGTTGAAGTCAGTAAAAGTCACATATTCTAGAACATTTGGGAGTTTTGTTTGATCAATCATTATAACAGAATTATTTTTCCATTCGATTGTTTTTAGTGACATATTGAAAAAATATAAAACTGTAATAATAAATGTTAGATTTTCAGTTTTTCAATGGTTCTTATAGCTGAGATCATTTTTCCAAATTCATCAATATCTATAGATGTGGAAGCATCAGGACCTTTAGAATTATTTAATTTTACATGTTTCTCAATGTAGATTTGTTTTGAATTTTTTTTTCTTTTAAGCAATGTAAAGATTATTGGTGCCATGATATCCATAGTGTGATCAGAAAAACCATCATATTTTTGGGCTATTTTCCAATCAATTTTTTCTATTTTTAATGGATATTCCGATATACAATAACAGAAAAGAGTTTTATTTTTTTTAAATATATTCTTAATTTTATTTTGGTTTCCACCCATACCCATACTAATTATAATTTCTTTTCGTGAATTAGCTTTTTCATTTAATGTCTCAATTGAAAACGGATCTTTCATTAAGCAGGTTCTTGAAGCAATTTTAAATTTTTTAACCTGTAAGGAATTAAGAAAAGTGACAGCTTCAGGATAAAAAGCACTACAAAAAAAGTCTATCTTTTTTTTATCACAAAATATTTTGATTTGTTTTGCTTTTGAGAATGTTAGTTCAGAATTTTTTATCTGTTTCCAATTTGGATGAGTTGTTTTATAGAGATCACTTGCTCGCCACATTTGAAATTTTACTGCATCTGCACCCATTTTTTTTGATTCTGTAATAATCTTTTTTGCCTTAGCTAAACTACCTTCCCAATTTGAGCCAATTTCAGCAACAATTATTGTTTTCATAATAATTCACATATTTTTTAATTTAAAATTGTTTTCAAAGTTTATTTTAAAACTTATTTACAATAGAAATGATTTTTTCTATTTGGCGTTCTGCCAAATTAGAATGAATAGGTAATGTAATAATTTCATCACCAACAGCCTCAGTGACAGGAAGATCAAGTGATTTTTTATAAAGATTGAAAGTGTGAATCGGTCTATAATGAGTTCCAGTTTCAATTCCACTATCTGATAAAACTTTTCTTAGTTTTTTTCTAGATTTAGAACGTATCCAGTATAAATGATGAGATGAATTTTTGTCATAAGGCATTTTTTCAGATACATCTAATTCTTCATAGTAGATTTTTGCAATTTTTTTACGTTTGTTATTTAATTTATCTAATTTTTTTAGTTGTTCAATTCCAATTGCAGCTGAAATTTCATTCATATAGTAATTATCACCTAATTCGTTAATTTCATAATAATCATTTTTACGATTAGTAATTCCACACCAACGTAGTGATTCAATTTTTTTTCTAATTTTTATTGAATCTTTTGAATTGATTGATATCATACCACCGTTTGGCATTGATAAATTTTTTACAGGATGAAAACTAAAACATACCGCAAGTCCATGAGAGCCAATTTTTTTGTTCTTGTATGTACTTCCAGCTGCATGAGCTGCATCTTCAATTAGTTTTAGATTATTTTTTTTACAAATTCGAGAGATTTTAGACAAATTTGCAGGCGTCCCACCAAAATGTACAGGTAATACACAAACAGTTTTTGAGGTAATTGAATTCTCAATAATTTCAGGATCAATGCATAGTGTATTTGGTTCAATATCAACAAAAATTGGTTTTCCACCATTTTTCAATATACAGTTAGCAGTGGATACAAATGACAATGAAGGAAGTATGACTTCTTTATCTTTGACATCAATGATAGATAGTGCAATGTTTAGAGCTGCAGTCCCACTATTAACAGCCAAACAATCTTTTGATTTGGTATATTTCCTAAATTTTTCCTCAAATATTTTTACATAGCCTACACCAGAACCAGAAGCCCAAAATTTACTTCTGAGAACATCAATTACGGCTTTTTCTTCATTTCGAGAAATTGTAGGTTCAAAAAGATTGATTCTCATTTTTTCACTAAGTATATTTTTTCACGATATGTTAAATTGCTTTCCAATGATTTCTTTGATATTTTTCCCGTAGTAAAAATTAAAACCCAATAAAATGATTGAAAATAGTTGAAAAAAGATGTAATTGCAGGATTAGGTGAAATTGGATATCCAATATTTACATTAGTTAATCAAGCATATCCAGCAGTAGGTTATGATAAAAATGAGAAAATCATTCCAAAATATGACGATAAAATAACTAATTTTTCAATAAGATTTCTGCATATATGTATACCTTATAATGAAAAATTTTCTGATAATGTTGAAGAATTAATTACAAAATTTAATCCAGAAGGAATAGTTATTCACAGCACTATTAGTCCAAAAACAACGTTTCATTTACAGGAAAAAAATCAAATCCCAATTATTTATAGTGCAACAAGAGGCGTGCATAAAAGAATGCTTGATGATTTAAAAAAATATGTGAAGTTTTTTGCTATTGAGAATAATGCACCAAGAAGAGAATTTGCAATAAATGAGTTTTCAACATTAATGAAAAATTGCGGTATAAAATCAAAACAAGTTTCATCACCGATCACACTAGAATTATCAAAAATTATTTGTGATACGTCTTATTATGGTTGGTTGATAAATTATGCACAAATTAGTAAAATGATATCTGACAAATATCATGTAGATTATGATGAAATGTGGACCTTTGCAGATGAAATTCATGAGAATCTTGGTAATAGACCTAAAATGTTTCCGGGTTTTATAGGAGGACATTGCGTCATACCAAATCTAGAATTAATTAATGAAGATTCTTTATTGCAGATTAACGAAATGAATGAAATTTTTAAAAAATTTTTAGAGAGAGTGTAATTTACTTTTTATATAATCAATCGAGTTTACAGGAGTAGGATTTATGTCATTAATTACTGCATTATAGATACTAACAAAATCAAATTGATAGATAAGACATATGATTTTTGATAAAATACCACCATCTACACTAAAAATATCAAAATAATCAATTTGTTTTTTTTCAAAAAAATCTTTTAGTATTTTCCAACGTTCAATAGTTTTAATATTGTCATCTGTACCTTGAAGTAGGATTGGTTGTACATTTGATTGCTTTTCCCAAGATACTATGCCATTATGACATGTTTCTATAACATTCTCAATTATTACATGAGATTTAGAATTTTCCTGTAGAGAATTTTTAAATCTGATAGCAGAAGAATGTAATCCAGCAGGATAATAAATTAGAGGAATTTGTTTAATCCAGTAAGCTAACTGTAAAGATGTATTTGTGTCAGACAAATTTGTAGAGTTGATTTTTTTAGATATAGTCTTAAGTCGTGATAGAGAATCATAGATTTCAGACTGCGTGATTGGGAGTATTTGATTTAATACATTAATGATTGAAAATAGATATCCGACTAAAGATGCACGTGGTGAATGAATTTTTTCAATATTATAGTATGGCAAGTTATTATTTTTGGAGAACTTTTCTAACATACCACCTGATGAAAACGAAACAGAATGACAATTATTCTTTAAAAGTAATTTTGTAATAGATAATGTTTCATCAGTATTTCCTGAAATGCTAGTAGAAACTACCAGTGTATTTTTATCTACAGTTTTTGGTAAAACGTAGCCTTTAACAACAGTACAATGAATTTCAGTTTTTGATAAAACTGAGGAGAGTATATCACCAATTGTACCTGAACCACCCATTCCTACAAACACAATATGATCAACATCTTTGATATCAATTTGAGATGTTTTTTTTGTAATATGTTTTTCAGCTATTTTAGGCCAATCATCGTAAACCTGATACATTTTTTCTGTGTCAACTTTTTTTATTTTTTCTAACTCTAACACAAATAAAACGCGAGATGTTGTTTTATAAAAGATAGTACTAATTCAGTAGTTCATAAATAGGATTTAATCATTTTCTAGAGATTTAATGTAACCTTCGTCAGCAACATAATTTTGGTTTATCATGAAGATGTTGGGAAAAAATTTTTTTAATTCAATAATATTTTCTAATGTAATTGGTCTATTTTTGATTTTTTTTGCAATTTCACGAATTAAATTAATATCATTTTCTCTGTCTACGGTAATTCGAATATCAGAAATATCTAAAGAATTTATTATATGTCCGATATTGAATTTATTAGGATTTTTATAAATAAATGGAGTAACGTGTTCTTTTTCAGAATTTAATTTAGAATTTTTCCATGCAATTTCAAGAGTTTTAAATGAAAAAACTTCAACATCCATTCCATAAGGAAAAGTTCTAGGTTTATTATTTGAGACATAATCATATTCACCAGTTTGAAATTTTTCAACCACCTTATCAATGATTGATGGTTCAATTAAAGGACAATCAGCAGTAATTCTAACAATAGGATCAATTTTGAATTTTAAAGCACAGTAATAATATCTTGATAAAACATTTTCAGGATCACCCCGGAAAACTTCAACATTAGATTTTTTTAAATGATTTACAATCTGTGTATCATTTTCAAGAGTGGTAGTAGCAATAATGATTTTCTGAATGATTTTTGAATCGGATGACTGTTTGATTACATAATCAAGCATATTTCCATATGAGTCAATTTGCATCAAGGTTTTACCAGGCAAACGAGTTGAATTCATTCTTGCCTGAATAATTGCTCCAAGTGCCATATTATACAAAATAAGAAATGTATCTACTTAACAATAACTATTTGATTAAATTATTATAATTTATTTTTAAAATTTTTACTTAATTTTGTAAGATAAGAATTGAATATATTATTCATAAAGTGCTGAGACACATTTAAGGGTACAAATATTTCATCAGGAAATTTTGAGATTAATTTTTCATCAGGAATAGTCTTCTTTTTTTCTAATTCTAGATATTTTTTTTCAATTATTTCGTTATTTTTTTTAATGTCTAATTCTGCTTTAATTTTTGCAAAAAGAAAACCTTTTGAAATGTAAAATAACCAAACAGAAATATCAACTAGGAATAGAGTAAATATCATTTTTTTATATGTTTTTTTTGAATAATGTGTTTTTAGACAGTATTTTCTATTTCTTTCCAACCAAAAAAATTTTTTTGATGACCATTTTAATGCATAGCTTTCCACATGAAAAATTTTTGAATTTGGTACATAAAATGAACTTATTCCAACTTGAGCTGCTCTCCAGCCAAGGTCTAAATCATCATGATATAAAAATAAAAATTCATCAAATAGTCCAATATTATCTAATACTTTTTTTGTTGTAAAAAGGCATGTACCTGATGCATAATTAATTTTTTCAATTTCTTCATTTTTATCAACGATTTTTTCTCCTTTATCTCGTGCAAATCCAAAGCCAAAAACGTGAAGCATATTACCGGTGCTTTGGATTGTATTTTCTTCATTTAAGGATAGAATCTTTGGTTGATAAAGACCATCTCCAAATTTATTGTGTGCAGAGATTAATTCATCTAGCCAATTAGGTTCAACCACAGTGTCAGGATTTAGAATAACAATGAATTCTCCTTTTGATGCTTGAATGCCTACATTATTTCCACCGCAATAACCTAAATTTTCTTTATTTTGAATTAATTTTATTTCAGGATATTTTTTTTGACATTTAATTTGGCTGCCGTCGGATGAAATATTATCTACTACGATGATCTCAATATTTTCATATGATGATTCCTTAATTGATTTAATACAGTTTAGTAAGAGATCTCCAGCATTATAATTTAAAACAATTATACTAACAAGTTCTTTGTTCATATCAATTCTCACTAAAGAGATATTTTTGATCCTTCACCAAGTAAAAAGATTTGAGTGTCATTCATAGAATTATCCTTAATTTCCGAATTATTAGAGATTATACTATTCTTTATTTTTGTATTTGAATGGATGTTACAGTTTTGCATAACTATTGAATTATCTATACTGGAAACAAAGATAGTTGAATTATCACCAACACTGACATTAGGACCAATTGAAGAATTTGCCAATATTTTACAATTATCTCCAATTATAACTGGACCATTCAGTTTTACACCTGATTCAATACTAGAATTTTCACTTATGATTACTTTACCAGTTATAGATATAGTATTATCGTCAAGGTTTTTGGTTAGATGTCTTGGTTGAAAATCTGGATGTTTTTCAATTATTTCACCATTAGCGTGAAGAATGTCATTTGGAGTTCCAGTATCTTTCCAATAATCTGTAATTTTTTCATAGCTGATATTGTTATTTTGTTTCAATAGATTATCCAACGCATCTGTTATCTCCAATTCATCACGCCAAGATGGTTTCAAATTATCAATTATATCGAAAATGATCGGCGTTAGGAGATAGATTCCGGTTACGGCTAAGTTTGAACTAGGGTTTTTGGGTTTTTCTGTAATCTTAATAATCTTCTCATTTGAAACATCTGCAATTCCAAATCTTGATGGATCATCTACTTCACATAACAAAACTGTAGCATCAAAATTTGAGTTTTTGAAGTTTTTTACTGAATTTAAAATAGATTTTTGCATTATATTATCACCCAAAAAAACTAGAAATTTTTCATCTTTTACAAAGGATTTACATAATCTAATTGCATGTGCAATGCCCTTAGGTTCATCCTGTTCTATGTAAGTAATATTTACACCAAAATTTGAACCATCACCATAATATTCTCGTACTTTATTCGAACCAATACCGCCAATAATTATTGCAATATCAGTTATTCCCGTTTCAGAAATTGCTTCCAAACAAAATTGTGACATTGGTTTGTTAGCAATAGGCAATAGTTGTTTTGGTCCAGTATGTGTTAATGGTCGCAAACGAGTTCCATGTCCACCATGTAAAATAATTCCTTTCATTTTATTTTTGTTCCATTTTCCACGGACTAGGTTCTAAAACAGTTTGAGATATATCGTTCAAAATATCAGGATTGTCTAAATACCATTTTATTGTTTTTTCCAATCCTTTCTCAAAACTTGTTTTTGTTTTCCAACCTAATTCCTCAGATATTTTTTTGGAGGTCATACTATATCTAAAATCATGTCCAGGTCTATCTTCAACAAATTGAATTAGATCTTCTGATTTATCCATAATTTTTAGAATTTTATTAACAATTGTAAGATTATCTATTTCATTGTTAGCCGAAACATTATAGGATTTACCAGATTTACCTTTGAAAAGTGCCATTTCAATTGCATTACAATGATCATCAACAAATATCCAATCTCGGATATTTTTTCCTTTACCATAAATTGGAATTTTGAGATTTTTATTAGCTAAGATTATAGTTTTTGGTATTAATTTTTCAACGAATTGTCTTGGTCCAAAATTATTTGTACATCGAGTAATTATTACATCGGAATTAAATGTAGTAAAATAAGAATTAATTAATAATTCTGCAGCAGCCTTAGTTGCAGCATATGGACTTGAAGGATTAAATTTTGAATGTTCATCTGCAGTACCCTCTGATAAACTTCCATAAACTTCATCAGTAGATATCTGAATCATACGTTTTTTTTGTTTTGTGATAATGTCTAAAATAGTAAATGCGCCACGAATGTTTGATACTAAAAATGGATTTGCATCACTAATACTTCGATCTACATGAGATTCGGCTGCAAAGTTAACTACAGCATCACATTTTTCAATTTGTTCTTCCATGAATTTCTTATTTGAGATATTACCTTTGATGAAAGTATATTGTTCAGAATTCGTTATTTTAGATAAATTTCTATGAGATGAACCATATAATTCAGCATCAACATTAATTATCTCAGTATCAAGTTGTTCTAGAGATTTTAAAATAAAATTACTTCCAATAAAACCTAGTCCACCAGTTACTAATATCTTCATATGAATTTGTAAATCTATTAATTAATAAAATATTGTAATGAATTATACTAAATTTCATTTTTTAGTAAATTCTATCTAGAAAACATGCCACCATAAACGAAGCGAAAATTATAGTTATTGATAAATATATTAACAGTGTTTAGAGTAGCATTACAATACTATTTCTCATTATTAATTATTTGACAAATTTTCTTTGATGAGTTACCTCTATAGGACAAATATTTTCCAATAATTTTTTGATTTTTTTGAAGTAATATACTATTGAAATTTTTACTATTGTTAAAAAATTGCTCTAATAGATTTTCAAGATCTTCTATACGAGAAATTTGATTAATTGGGATATCATCTAATTTTTTCCCATTAAAATATTCATCCAATATTAATTGAATAACAGGTTTGTTTAAGATTAATCCTTCTAGCATAACCGTTGATGAATCATAAATTTCTGGAGTAATGTTTATGATTAGATCTGAAGAAGGAATTAATTCCATAATATTTTTTGTTTGAAAAATGGGAGATTCAGAATTTTCCTTTAGAAAGTCTAATAAAATTAGGTTATGAGGATTCTCACCTGGATGAAGCTTAAATTTAATTTCTGAATTCTTAAACTTTTTAAGAATTGAAATCAGCTTTCCTATCATAGAATTATATTTTAATATTAAATCCAGATCTCCTTGTCCACTTCGTATAACAATAGGGGACATTGTAATCAAAATATTTTTTTTCTCTTTTGTTTCAAAAGTTTCATCACTATGAAATAATTCATCATGTCTAGGACTTCCAGATATGATTAATTTTTCTTGTTCGATTAATTGATTTTTTGAAAAACAATTGAAATCACTTTCACCCCAAATTAAAAATTTTTTACATTTTAATCCAAAAATATTTTGATCTTCATATTGCCATTGATGTTTGTCTATATTTTCATTATATCTTTTAAAAGAATGTTGTAATAACATGCTATTTGATTTATTTCTATTTGTTTGTAAAATTGCATTTTCAGTTTCACCGGATTCACTTAAACATAATATTGTAGAAATATTTAATTTTTCAAAAATATTTCTAGCTTCCAATAATAGTTTCAAATAGTCGTCTAGCCTATAAGAAAAAATCATTTCAAATTGTTCTCTAATTAACGGCCAAAATGAAAATTCATCTTTTGAAAAAATTTTATAAATTTCCTCACTTTGCCATAATTTTTTAATCTCTTGTTCTAATCTCATATATTCTAATGAAAATTCTTGTTCTGTTTTATTATTAAAAAAATGCTCTGGATTCAGAATTTTTACATTAGCCTTTTTTAATGATTTTAATGAGTTTTTATCAAAAATTGCAGGTCTTCTTCTGTTTAAAAGTACTACTTGTTTCTTAGAATTTCTTAGTTCTAAAATTAATTTTTTGTATGATTTTGTGTTAAATTCTAATAGTAAGACTATATCATCATCATAATTAGTGCTTAGCCAGAGACGATTTACTTTACAAATAATATTTTCAATAAATCCTTTAATTTTAGAATATTTTTTTTTTGATAAATAGAATGTAAAAGGTTTTGATAAAAAATTAAATCGTATTTCAATAAAATTTGTATTGAATGATTTTTCTCTTATGTTATTTCCAGACTCATCTAAAAATTGTATTATCTCATCTTTAACAATTAATTTTATAAATGAATAAGTCTTTTTGGTAACAAAAATTTTTGTTGGTTTAAATTCTTCAATTAGATTTTTTATAGAGAAAAATTTTATTAGATTTTTCAAAACTAATTCATGAAATTCGAGTTTGCCGAATAAACTAAGTATATTGATATCATTGATTAAAAATTCTTTATTAGATCTTAAATTCTCATACCAATTATTTTTTGAGACTACAAAATCATATATGTGATTACGATCTTCTTTGTTTAAAAAATCGTCTAAAATTAAATTTTTTATTTTTAACTTTTCTAATTTTTTATGTGTCAAATAATCTACAGAGATAATTATTTTTTTTTCATTTTGAAAATTTTCTAATTCAGATGTCGAAACTGTTGAGTCTAAAAATACCAACGTTGTTAATGGTGTAACCAAGATATTTCAAAACCATTTATTCCATTCATAATTATTAAAATTTACACTTTCCATTTCGTTATCATCTGGTTTCCAAGATATATCTGCCAACACTAATACTTTAGATATATTCTTGGAATTATTCACAATTGCAGCAGCTATACCTTTTTGAACTTGAACTAATTTTGGTTCACCGGAATTAACAGTAACTTCATGGTAATTCATTTTTGAATCTCTAATAACAAGAGTGATTTGACCTTCCAAGCAATAAAAATAGCTAGTTCTTTTTTTGTGTAAATGAGGTCCTTTAATTTCGTGTGGATTAATTAAATTAAGATAGACCATCTGAGGTTGATTAATTATTTTGTCCCAATCTCGCCAGATAATAGTTAATTCTCCATTAATGTTTTCTGTTTTGATATCTTTTGTTTGATGTACTTCTAAGTTGTGAACATGAAAGTTATCACTCATGAAGAAAAAAATGATGATTAAGCAATAAAAGTTTGGATCTAATATCTAGAAACTTTAGGATTATTTTTGAGAAGTGATTTTTTAAGTATATTTTTTCTATTTGCTGCCATAAAACAATTATAAAAAATTATTTGGTCAATTAGATAAATTATTTATTAGACCAGATTCAATAATGTTTTGTTTTAATTCAGTCTTTGATAGCTTTTCAGCATTTTCTGATGAATAATTTTCTACAAGTTCTAATTTTTTTAAATCATATTTTTTTATGAATTCTTCTTCTTTCTTAGTATCATGATTGCCAAATAGAATAAATTTATCTTTGTATTTCCAACAATTCCTAATTTCATATTCACTAATTAATAATTCATGTAATTTCTCTCCAGTCCTTATTCCAATTATTTCATGTTCAACTTCACCTAGTAATTCAACTAAGATATCTTTAAGATCCATTATCGAATATGCCTTTAGTTTGGGTACAAAAACTTCCGAACCCTGACCTAATTCTGTGGATTCCAAAATGAATTTTAGTGCGGCATCCATTGTTATATTAAATCTGGTCATATTTGGATCAGTGATAGTAATTTTTTCTTTATTTTGTATTTGTTCTATAAATTTTGGAGCAACTGAACCAGCACTGCCTAAAACATTTCCATATCGTACAGCAATGAACTTTGTTCTATGTTTTTCTTTGTTCATCAAATGATTTGCAGTAACAAACAATTTTTCCATCAATAGTTTTGTAGCACCGTATGTATTGAATGGTGAAACTGCTTTATCAGTACCAATGCATACTGCACGTTCAACATTTTGATGGAAACAAGCATCAATAACATTTTGTGATCCCACTACATTGGTTTTTATTGATTCGAATGGATTATATTCAATTTTTGGAACATGTTTCAGTGCTGCAGCATGAAAAACAATATCAATATCTTCAACTGCTCTAGTTAATCGATCTAAATCTCTTATGTCTCCAAGAAGGAATCTTAGACGTTTATCATTAAATTTTGATTCCATATCAATTTGTTTGTGTTCATTTCTACTAAAAATTCGAATAGTATCTACATTTAGGGACAATAGTTTTTTTGTTAATGCTTGTCCTAATGAACCAGTACCGCCAGTAATCAAAATTTTTTTATTATCAAACATCTGTTAGTGAATAAAAATTTGGAGAATAAAATACCTTCTTATTTTTCATTAGTGAGATGACATTAAACTGTGTATAGAATCCCATATATGATAATAGATGATTGTTTTATTATAAAATGTCCAATAATCAAAAAAATATTTTATTTAAAGTTGAAAGTAACAAAGAGATTGGTACTGGTCATTTAATGAGATGTCTAACATTAGCTAATGCATTAAGAGATTCAGGTAATAGAGTATATTTTTTATTGAATGATACAGATCAGAGTTCCATAAATTTAATCAAAAAAATGAGATTTAGTATAATATTTTTAAAAAATCAAAAAAGAAATAGTATATCAATTTTAGAAGATGCATTTCTTACAAAAAAAAATATTGAAAAAAATAATCTAGAATCATCATATTTAGTTATAGATAATTATAAAATTGATAAAAAATGGGAACTGATTTTAAGAAAGACAGTTAAAAAAATTATTCTAATTGATGATATGGCAAATAGGGAACATGACTGTGATATTTTGATTGATCAAAATTATTTTATAAAAAATATGGCAAATAGATATTCAAAACTTGTTCCAAAAAAATGTAAATTATTTCTAGGGCCAAAATTTGCAATAATTCGGCCAGAGTTTTTAGTATTAAAAAAGAAAGTAAAAATTAGAAATTCTTTAAAAAAAATCTTAATTTCATTTGGAGGAACAGATCCAACTAATGAAACAATGAAAGTTTTAAAAATAATTAAGAAATCAAAATTCAATAATATCAAATTTATTATTATTTCAGGAAGACTAAATGCTCATAAAAGTGAAATAAAAAATATTTGTAAAAAATTTAAAAATATAGTTTTTTATTCACACACAAAAAAAATTGCAGATATAATGTTAGATGTAGATTTATCATTTGGTGGAGGAGGAACAACAACATGGGAACGTTGTTTTGTTGAATTACCAACGATTGCAACGATTTTAACTAAAGAACAAAAAGCTATTGTAGAATCAATGACAAAGATTGGATGCATGATGAATTTAGGTTCTGCAAAAAAAATAACAAAAAATGATTATGAAAATGCGTTAGATTCTATTAATTCAAAAAAATTAAAAAAAATGTCTCAAGCGTGTGAGAAATTTATTGATGGTAAAGGTGTTTATAGATTATCAAAAATTATATCAAATCTTTAAAAATTATTATTGAAAATTTAAATTGATAAAAAATATTTTAAAATCATGAAAATACAATTTAGACAAGTGGGAATAGAGGATGCAGAATTTTTGTTAGAAATACTAACAGAGAGAGAAGGCCATGTCAATATTTCACACAAATCAACTCCATCATGGGAAGAACATGTAAAGTTCATCGAAAGTAAACCGTATGTCCATTGGGATATAATTTTTTATGACAATGAAAAAATTGGAAATATCTATTTGACTGAAAGAGAAGAAATAGGAATTTTTATTTTAAAAAAATTTCAATCAAAAGGATATGGAAGTATGGCATTAAACGAATTTTTAAAAAAAACAGGGAAAAAAAGATTTCTTGCAAACATCAATCCTACAAATTATAAATCAATACAATTTTTTGGGAAAAATGGGTTTTCACATATAATTAGTACATATCAAAAAAAAATTAATGATGATGAATAATTATTAAAAAATGGAAAAGATTATTCTCTAGTAATTTACAAATACAACTTTGACAGAATTAGGATGATTGGAAAAAATTTATTATGAATAAAAAAATAATGTTTTGGATTGATAATAACTTATCATATTTTGGTTTGGCAAAATCAATTACAGAATCACTAGGATGTGATTCGTATGCAATTTTTGATGTTACTGATAGAGCAAAAAAGTTTTTTAAAAAACAAGATATTGTTGATTTTAAGAAGATTTGGTTTTATCACGATCATATTAAGGACTATACATCTGAACCAGACATGGATTACTTAAAAAAATTTGAAGAGAGATATGGAATAAATTTATTTTTACTTGCATATAATGAACGGAGTTTGTACCAATTCAATAAATTTTATAAATTTTCAACAAAAGAAGTTTTATTAATTTTAGAACAAGAATGTAAATTATTTGAAAGAATCATTGGTGAAGTTAACCCAGATTATCTTATTATGTATATGCCATTTTTTCATTATGATAATTTATTTTATAGAATGTGTAAAAAGAGAGATATCAAATGTTTAATTCTAAAAGTTACAAGATTAAATTCGGAATCATGTATGATTTCTGAAGATGATGAAACAGTTAAGATAAATTTTGAGAAATCTAATATGCAAAGAACATTTGAAGAATTAGAAGAGATAAAGAATGGATCAAGTCTAGAAAAAAGAGGAGTAAAATATTATTTAACATCATCCAAACAAGAATTATTTCGAGCAGCTATTGATTATCTGTTTTTCTCTAAAAATAGTAATGTGATATCACATTATACATATTTTGGAAGAACAAAAATTAAGGTATTATTCCAGACAATTTTTGATAGTATAAAAACAAAACAAAGAAAAAAATTTGTTGACAAACATTTTGTTAGAGAAATTGATAATGATGATAAAATAATATTTTTCCCTTTACATTTAGAAGAAGAGATTGCTCTGTTAGTTATTGCACCATTTTTTACAAATCAAATCGAAATAGTAAAAAATTTGGTCAGGTCAATGCCTATAGATTATAAATTATATCTTAAAGAATCACCAGTTGGTCAACTTCGAAATTGGAGAGAAATTTCAATCTATAAAGAATTAATGGAATTGCCCAATGTAAAATTAATTCACCCTTCAGTAAATTCTTCATTATTGATGAAAAAATCATCACTGGTTGTAACTATCTCTGGGACAGCTGCGTTACACGCAGCATTCTATAATAAACCAGCCATAAATTTTGTTGATACGTCATACAGTAATCTATCATGTATAGAGAAAGTTTCATCATTTGACGAGTTGCCGAAATTAATCAGAAATTCATTAGAGAGAAAAGTTGATTTATCAGAATTAAATGATTTTGTAGAACATATACTCAAAAATAGTTTTAAATTCAATCTGAATGAGTTATGGAAATTACATTCAGATTTTTTTCAATACAAGGGTCATTTAGCAGATGTTGAAATTCCTGAGGGAAAAATGAAAAGTTTTCTTGAATTACATAAATCAAAATTTGATACATTAGCAAAAGAACACATAAAACAAATTGTATGATTTTGTAGAAATTTGAACGTTCTAATTTTTTGAAATGAATGTAGATATTATTTTTTCATGAATTGCCAGAATAGTAGTGTAAATGAGCATTATCAAAAATTAATTAAAAAATAAATGTATTTATCTGTCAATCATATTTTGAGATTATGCAAGGTTCTTTGAAAATTTACCTAGCTGATCTTACATACCCTACACTTCAGGCACCAGTATTTCCACTTAATATTGGATTTATAGCAAGTTATTGTAAAAAACAATTTGGTTCAAAAGTTGATATTACACTTTTCAAATATATTGATGAACTTGATAATGCTATCAATGAATCTCCACCAGATGTTCTGGGTATAAGCAACTATGTGTGGAATCAGCGTGTTGGATTGGAGATGTTTCGTATGTTATCAAAGATAAGTCCTCATTCATTGAAAATATGGGGAGGTCCAAACTTTCCAATGGACCCATCATCACAAAAGAAATTTTTAAAAGAATTTTCAGAAGTTGATATCTATGTTCCAATCGAAGGCGAAGTAGGTTTTTCAAATATTATAGAAAAAGTATTAGATATTGATTCAAAAGAAAATATTAGGAAAAATATTCTTTCAGAAACAATTGACAACTGTGTATTTTTGGATTCAGATGATGAGTTAAAATTTACTTTTGCAGATAACAGATTAAAAAAACTTGATGCTATACCATCCCCATATACAGCAGGATTTATGGATAAATTTTTTGATGGACGGTTAAGTCCTATGTTACAAACAAATCGTGGTTGTCCATTTACTTGTACATTTTGTGTTGATGGTGCAGATGAAGTTCAGAGAGTCAATTCATTTAGTTTAGAACGCGTTTTTGGAGACATAGATTACATATCAGATCATGTAACAAAAGAAATGGGTGATCTAGAGATAAGTGATTTAAATTTCGGAATGTATCCGAGAGATCAAGAAATTTGTAAACATTTAGCAGATACTAAAAAAATTGATGGATTTCCAAGAAACGTACATGTTACAACAGGTAAAAATCAGAAGGGAAAAATTATTCAAGCAATAAAGTCTCTTCAAGGTGCAATTCGACTTTCCATGTCAGTACAATCAATGGATGAAGAGGTTCTAACTAACATACGTCGTTCAAACATAAGTGTAAATCAAATGTTAGAATTAGCACCTGCAATTAGAGATTCAGGATTGGACACAACTTCAGAAGTTATTTTAGGACTTCCTGGTGAAACGTACCAGAGTCATTTACAATCACTAAGTGATTTACTTCGTGCTAGAATGGATCATGTTTTAACATATTCATGCATGGTGCTCATAGGCTCACAATTAGCTACACCGAAAGAGCGAGAAAGATGGGCTCTACAGACTAAGTTCAGGATACTCATAAATGATTTTGCCAAATTAAGTAGTGGGAAGAATGTCTTAGAAATTGAAGAGATTATTGTCGGTTCTAATTCAATGCCTTTTGAAGATTATTTACGATGTCGTGAGGTTGATTTTACGGTTTATGCAATTAATACAATTCCTGTTTTTAAACCCATCTTAAAATTATTAATTGAAAATGATATAGACATAATTGAATTATTCTCAAGAGTAGCAAATCAAGCAAAAGATTTTCCAAATATTCAGAAAATATTTAATCAGTTTAGACATTTAACAAAAGATGAATTATGGGATTCTCCTGAGGAATTAGAAAGACATTATCAAAATGAAGAAGAATTTAAGAAATTACAAGATGGGAAAAGTGCATTTAACATAATGTATTACTGTACAGGACAATTAGTATCTGAAAGTTTTGGTGAATGGTTGGAATATGTGATTGTATTAACACAGCATATTCTAAAAGAGAATAATAAGTGGGATGAAGTTGTAAATAATCAACTAAATCAAATAAAAAATTATTGTAAAGGCTTATCGTATAATATTTTAGGAAATGATAGTTTAACTGATAATCCTAAATTTGAATTTGATTATGATTTAACTAAATGGATTAACGATGAAAGTAACTCAAAATTAATAGATTTTAAACTGTCAGTTCCTTGTTACATATCATTTTCAATTACTCATGAACAATTTGAAAATATACAAAATAATTTAGACAAATATGGAACTATTGTATCAAATTGGATTAGCACACGAAAAGGTGGAGGGTTTGTAGAATTATTACAAAACTTCTGGCGTATTCCTAAAGTTAATAGAATTTAATTTGAATAATATCTAAAGTAATCTGTAATAAAATCTATTTCAAAGTTTTCAATAACTAAATGAGTAATTTAATAATTAATTTGAGAAAATTCTGAATTTTTTAAAATTTTAGCAGAATTAGGTCCTTCATTTAGGATCAAGTCAATTATTGAAAGATTTTCCATAAAGCCTCCATGTAATTGTGAGTATTTTGGGTGTATGAAATTTTCACACATCAATGTTACATTAGACTTTTTGAATAATGTTGGATCCATATAATATTGACCACCCTTTCCAGAAACATAGCATGTAGCATTTAATAATTTACATATTTCAACTAGTCTTTCTGTTTTAGTTTTTGTTGTTTTTAATTCAGAAGATTTTATAGTATTATTTGGAATTTCCAATATTTTTAAAAAATAATCAATTAAGTTTAAATTTAATTCTAGTAATAAGGAAAATTTGCTATCTAGAATTTTTTTAATTTCATACCAATAAGACGAGAAATAGGATGCAGATTTATAATTCTCATAAATTAAATCAGAATGTTTTTTAGCCCAATCAGTTGTATCAGAAATTACTATTTCATTTAATTTTTTTCCAAATACAGGTCGTTGTAAAGGAACGGTAATCCAATCAGAATTAGAAATTGTTTTAATTTTATTTCTATTGTTAAAACTATCTTTGGTAAATTGTACATCATCTAAAAAAACAAAAATATCAGATGATTGAATTTTTTTAAAAAATCCTATATTAGGCATATAACCAGGTTGTCTAATCATTATATTTTTCATCTAGATAATTAAAACTTGGAATTAGTAGTATTAGATTTTTCTATAGATTCAACAGATCAATAGTAAAAATGATAGAAATGAATTATTTTATTACTTCGGAGATTACAATTGCTATAGCATAATCCTTATCATGAGATAAAGATGCGATAAATCTATACTTTTTTTTAGAGTTCAAAATTTTAACAATTGGTTTTGAATTCAAATATGTAGTTTCAATTTTTGAGAAATGGATTTTTTCACTAATAGATTTAATCAATGCTTCTTTTAAAGCAAATTTTCCAGCAAATTTTTCATGAGATTTTTTAAATTTTAAACAATATGTTAATTCTTGTTCTAAAAAAAATTTTTTATAAAAATTTTCATTTTCTTTAAATGGTTTATTTTTGAATTTTTCTATACTTGAAATATCAATTCCAATTCCAAAATTTTCAATCATTTCTAACAATTATTCTTCCTTCCCCATAAAGGAGAATATCTTTTTTATTATTAGTTATTTTTGATTCAATTTTAATAATTTTAGTGGATTCACTTTTATCAATCACAATACTCGAAATAGTAATTTCATCGCCTATAAAACAGGGATTACGAAATTCAAGTGTTTGAGATGCATACATTGCATATTTACCTGGAAGATACATTCCAACCATTCTTGACAAGAATGACGCAAGTAACATCCCATGAACAATTTTTCTTTCAAATTTAGTTGATTTAGCAAATTCCTCGTTTACATGTATGGGACTAAAATCTCCAGATATTTTTGAAAAATCATCAACTAATGATTGGGTTATTTTTACATTAAATTTTTTAGACAATCCTATTTTAATTTGATCAAAAGTCAATTCAGAGAATTTTTTAGACATTAAGAAACATTATGGTTTTTGAGATGTCGTTTGATATCTGCCACATTTTTTACATCAGTAATCTCAGATATTGTGAATTTTACTTTAAAATGAGTTTCAAGTTCATCGACTAAAATTAACCCATTAAATGAATCCCAAGATTCAATATTTTCCGGACTTGATTTATCATTTACCTCAGATTCAGGAATTGAAAATACTTTTGCAACTACAACATTAACATCATCAATCATTCGATTTCAACCTTCAAGTGTTTTGGAGATTTTATTTCATTATTTAATTTATAGATCCAAACATCACCCTGTTTTTTAAAACCAAAATCAGGTAGAAAATTTTCAGCAGGTTTATTTTTTTGAGTTGGGATGAAGTTAGCTCGAATTTCTTCTACTCCATTATTTTTTGCATCAATGAGAATTTGTGATATAATGCCATTTTCTACCCCTCTGCCCATTATTCTACAACTTAAAAGAAATGTATCAATAAACCATACTTTTTCTTGTTTGTTAATTATGTAGACTCCCGTAATTCCATTATCACCAAATTTGTCTGAAACTTGTGCACAACCAACAATGAATTTATCATCATTTGTAAAATTTCTAATTTCTTCTTCCTGATATCGTTTTGTTGTTAAATTAAATTGATTTGTTTTTAAGGTAAGTTGAGAAATCCTTGGAATTAAGAATTCACTTGAATTTTTCATTTTTACTTTAATATCTAACTGTTCAAGAAAATCA
>CEUZ01184935.1_pt1 | contig 20107 bp, 20 predicted proteins | sample 361511 | NCBI WGS metagenome assembly CEUZ01 (sample SAMEA2622822, study PRJEB7988) | marine metagenome | biome: marine biome (ENVO:00000447); feature: surface water layer (ENVO:00002042); material: "saline water (ENVO:00002010), including plankton (ENVO:xxxxxxxx)" | depth 5 m
GAAATTTTAATTAAAGCAAGTAGTAAAAATTTTAAAATTATAGAAGTGCCAATCAAAATATTATATTCTGGAGATACATCAACTCATAATCCAATTTCACATGGATCATCAGTAATTCTTAGTACTATAAAATACACATCAATTGAACATCCACTAAAATTTTATGGCATACCATCAGCAATATTTTTCATTATTGGTTTATCATTCACATATCTTTCTGCACAATATTATGCAGAAATAGGAAGATTGAATACAAATTTGACCATTGTTGCTGCAGGTACTGTTTTGATTGCTGTCGTTTTATTGATTACAAGTATTTTATTATATAGTTTAGTAAGTGTTGTAAGAGAAAATAATCAAAAATAAATTGTGAATCAATTGTGGAAAAAAGTTATTGATACATTAAAAAATAATCAGGGAGTCTTCTCAGTTGGTTTTGGAGATAGTGTAGGAAAAGGAATTTCTGCATTTTTCTGGTTTCTCATGGCAGGTATTTTAGGACCGGAGCAATATGGTGAAATTCACTATTTCTTAGCAATTGCAGGAATGGGACAAATATTTTCATTGATTGCAACATCGCAAACAATGACAGTCTATACAGCAAAAAAAATAAACATTGAATCTACTCTAATAGTAATCTCTTTAATTTCAGGCAGTGTTGCATTTTTCATAATTTTGATTTCAACTTTAAAGATAGAAGTGGCATTTTTGGTTTTAGCCTTTATATTGATTGAATTAACAAATGGAATTCTTTTAGGTAATAGAAAATATCAAACCTATGCAAAATTTTTCCTTACACAGAAAATCTTATTATTTGTTTTAGGTTTAGGTTTATTTTTTCAATTTGGAATACCTGGCATAATTGCAGGAATCGTTTTGAGTCATTTTCCTTATGTTTATGTCATTTTGAAAGAAATGAAAAAAACAAAAGTTGATTTTTCCTTGTTAATTTCCAGGAAAGGTTTCATAATTAACAATTATTTGATAGTTTTATCTGGCTCATTTAGTAATCAAATTGATAAATTTATTATTGTACCAATTTTGGGTTTTGCCCTTTTAGGTGAATATTCATTATCATTACAGATACTTGTAATGTTAACAATTGTAAATAATATAATTTTCAAATATATTTTACCACAAGATTCTATCGGAATAAAAAATTATGAAATAAAGAGAAATGCAGTAATTTTATCTATAATTATAGCAATTTTAGGATCAATTCTACTTCCATTTGTAATACCAGAAATATTTCCAGAATACGTGGGAACAGTTGATGCTATTAGAATTCTTAGTTGGGTAGTAATTCCTGATACAATAATTTTGATTTACACTTCAAAGCTACTAGGATTAGAAAAGAGTAAATTTGTTTTAACAAGTAATTTATTGTCTACAGGAATTTTAATTGCAGGATTTATTGTATTAGGTCCTATTTTTGGAATTTTTGGTCTAGCAGGAATGGTACTTTTGGCGGCATGCATACAATGCATAATACTATATTTTGGAAAACGTAATTTAGACAAAGAAAATAGGATAAAAAGATCATGAATATTGAAAAAAAAATAACTATCATTGACAGTTTAGATCATTCAAAAAAGTACAGAATAATTTTTTTAATAGGATTAGTGATCGCAGCACTAACAATCAGATTATTTATTCTTCCATATGATGTACCGTTTTTTAATGATTCTCAAGCATATTTTTGGTATGCAATTGATACAAGTATATTAAAAAATTTTCCCATGGGGCATAGTTTAACAAATAATGGGTGGCCAATTTTAGTTTCAGGAATTTTTCAATTTGTAAATTCAAATAATTTCTTAGATTATCAAAATGTACAAAGAACAACTGGAATATTTTTTTCTGTGGTAACAATTTTTCCAGTTTATTTATTATGTACACGGTTTTTTAAAAAAAGTTATTCGTTATTGGGGGCGACATTATTTGCTTTTGAACCTAGAATTATTCAAAATTCGTCTCTTGGAACTCCAGAAAGTTTGTATATTTTTTTAATTGCAGCCCTCTTAGCACTTTTTCTTTCAAACAATTTTAAGAAAATTTACTTGGCATTTTTAATTGTCGGTTTAGTTTCATTAGTAAGATATGAAGGATTATTGATGATAATTCCTTTATCAGTGGTTTTTTTCATTAGATTTAGAACTAAAAAAATCCAACTTATAAAATATTTAATTTGTATTGGAGTTTTATTATTAATTGTAATACCAATTGCATATGTAAAAACTGATACAATGGGAAAAGACGGTTTTGTTAGTCACATTGCAGCAGGACCAGGGTACTATCAAATGTCAATTGAAGAAAATAGTTCTGCGTTAAATAATTTTATAGAAAATGGAGTTTATAACTTGGGAAAATATTTGGGATGGATACAAATTCCATTTTACATTGCGTTTGTTCCATTAGGAATTTTACTTTTTTTCAAGAACATAGATTATAAAAAAATGACAATAATTATAGCGGCAGCAATGATCTTAATACCAGCATTTTATGCTTATTCAAGAGATTTCTCTGAAACAAAGTATCTTTTTGCATTATTTCCAATTTTTTCGTTGGTAGCATGTTTTTCATTTAAAAAAATTTTTGAGTTGTCAAATCAAAAGAATTTAATTTTTGTTTTAATTGTCACAATGATAGTTATTTCATCAATAATTTTTGTAGATTGGAAATCAATAGATAACGAACATTATCGTGAAACATTCAAAATAATGAGTGAAATTTCAGATAAAAAAATGACAATTAGTACAGATTTTGGAAAATATGGAGGCGAGATTACCTACATACATTGGACACGATTACATAATGTTGAAGATTTTCCAATACTAAGATCTAATGTACCTGAAACCCCAATAAAATATGTTAAGCTTCAATATTTGGATGAAGACAAAGAAATCAAATCAGAATATATTGATAAAACAAAAATCAATACGTTTGATGAATATTTAATGTTATTAAAAAATCAAAATATTTCGCATTTGTTAATTGATGAAAAAAATATTATCAGACTGATCAATGACAATTTAAGAAAAGAATTAGTATATGTTTTTCATAATGAACAAGAATTTCCATTTCTAACAAAAGAATATGATTCTAGAGAAAATGGATATACTTATCATTTAAAATTATTTAAAATTAATTATGAATTGTTAGAAAATATACAAATTAAAGAGTAAGTTTTCATCATCTAATTTTTAATTTTTTAAATCAAAATATTTTTGATAATTAATTTCAAAGATCTTTATATGTAATTTTTCATATCCGTGTTCATCAGAATCAAATATTTTTTTCAAATATGGATAATCTATTTCATTAAAGTAAATATCATCTATGAAACCATGGAGTTCATTTTTATTCTTATTAGCAAAAATATATTTCAAATCATACGTTTGTCCTTTATCGATTATTTCCTCTACAGAAGTTCCCGTGATTGTTATTGGTTGTAGAAATCCAGTATTTTTATCATAACCGCATAATTTTTTGTTATATTCTACATTACAATTAAAAAATTGCTGGGGAGAGTTTTCAACATATACGTATCTTAAATAATCTAAACTCCCACCGAATTCACGCAAACTTTTTCCGTCAAGATTTTTTGCCACATACGTTCCAAAATTATATTTTTCATTTTCTAAAATATTATCTGTTTCACCGTATCGCATTGTAAACCAAATTGATAATATTAGAACAATAGAAATTACAATAACAAGAAAAATAGTTTTTCTTTTTTGTGAAAAAGCAAAAGTACTCAAACCATATTCCGTCACTCGTTGTAAAGGAATTATGGAAAATATTATCAAAAATGGATAAATGTAGAATAAATGTCGTTTATCAGGAATTATGGAAAATATAAGAATTAAAGAACATAACGACAATATAATGAATAACCAGTTTGCTGTAATTCGCTTCTTTTGTTGATCGAATGCACGAAATGAAAACATTATTCCAAATGGCAGTAAAATGAATAGATATGGAAATGAAATAGTCCAAATTGTTGAGAGGATATTAAAAATTCCATTTAGAATATAAGTTTGGATAAAATTGGGAAGTCCATTTTCTTCAATATAATCAGACATTGTAGTGACAGTATTTTTATTTTCGATACTTACCATATTTTCAAATGATCCAGTAAAAACATATTGAGAATATGAAATGTAAAAAGGATCATTAAATTGTAAATCTCTTTGATATAACATAGGTGAAACAATTAACAAAAATAATAAAATTCCAATTGTAAGATTTCTTAGGAAATTTGGAGAATTTTTTTTTGATATACAATAAATAATAATAAAAATTATTAAAAATGCTAATCCACCAAATCTAATCCAAAATGCAGCACCAATAAGCACTAATGATGGAATAAAGAATTTTGTTTTATTATTAATTAAAAAATAAAATGCAGTAATAAGTACTAGATGATAAATTGGCTCAGTTAAACCTAAACCTGAATTAAAATTAAGATGTGGTTCAAAAGCAAATAATGATGCTGCCACAAGAGAATATTTTTCATTGAAAAATTTTCTACCTAAAAGATAAACGATGAATATTGTACCTGTGGATACTGCTAAACTAATAATTTTAATTGTATTTGAATAAACAAGAAAATCATTTGAATCTATTAAAGAATAAAATGGTGAAACAAATAATGACCATCCAATTCCCCGATGTGAAGATTGTGAGAAATCACCATTAGTGTGAGATATTGCTGCGAGAGAATAAGCAAGAGAATCAGAATTAATAGGATTGGAAAAATCCGATGTATACAGTTTTAGAGAAATGGAGATTAAGGCAATGATAATTAATATTGAAATAATGGTTTTTTTTGAGATTTTTATGGTACTAAGTGGAGCATTGTCCGTCATATGATAGTTGAAATTTCTTCATTTATAATTTGATAACTCAGCTAAATTTAATTTGGTTTAATTTTATAAATCGCGCCATTATTTAGATACGAAATGATGTACAAATATCCATCATGATACTCTACATCAGTGATACAACCAAAGTCTTTACCAAAAATTATCTCATCATTTGTATCAGATTCATTTAAAACAAGATCCTGTAATCCTGAATTTTGAAAAACTAATGATTCTCTACTTTCGCTTAACTGAAATTTGTAAAGATTACCTTGACAGTCACCTACAAATAAATTATCTGCATATTTTTTCCAATTTTGATCAACAAAAGAAATACCAGTGGGTGCAATAGTTTTTTCCCAAGAAAATTCAGGATTGCTGTAAACAAAATCAGAATATCCACTAAATTGATTAATTTGTTCTTGATCAACAGGTCCTAAAAATTGTGGCCATCCACTGTTATATTTTGGAAGTACTAAATTAATTTCATCATATTTAGAAGTTCCATTTTCAGTAATCCAAAGATAATTTGTGATAGGATCAAAAGTCAACCCAAAACTATTTCGTATTCCAACTCCGTAATAATGATCATCTGGTTGTGAAGAATTTGAAGGTTTTTTTATTTTATTTTCAATTCCAACATTTAGAATGATTCCAACGTCATTCATTTTACCATTTTCAAAATTTTGTAGTTCTGTCTCATATTCCTGATCTCCAATTACAGCAAAAACATTACCGTCAGAATCAACTGTCATTGAACCACCATGATGCATATTTGCATCAGCAGGAAGAATATTTAGTAAAACAGGGTCTTTAAGCTGTTTATTTTCCCAAGAAAATTTGTAAATTCTATTTTCATATGTTTTCTCATCATCATTTCCAAATTCTTCGGTCACAAAAACATAGACATCTGAATCGAAAGTTGTAATTCCAAGTAATCCAGATTCGGTGTAACATTCACAACCTTCTTTTTTTACATTAAAATCCCAAAGTGGCTCCTCAAGTAAAATACCATTTTCAATTTGACGAATTTTTCCTGTTTCTTTTTCTAAAAATAAGATATCATTTCCTAAAAATGCTAAAGCAGTAGAAGAATTAATTCCAACGACTACCTCTTCAATTGTAAAATTTTTTTCAGTTAATGTAGGCATGTCTTTTAGTCCTGTAATTTTACCTACAGAATATCTTAATTCAGGATCATCTAAAATAGAATAAAATACGAGCCCAAGAAAAATTATCCCAGAAATTCCAATTAAAATAATTTTTTGATTCATTTTATATTATTTAATAGCATATTTCCCAAGAATGATTTCAAGAAATTTTGTTTTCCACATACTTTTTTCATGAAAGAGAAAACCAATTACACCCATAGGAAAAGTTCGACCATTATTATTTAATGTCCCAATAAGAAACAATCTAAAAAAATTCATCACTTTACCTCCTGATGTACGAAATCTAGCGTTAACAAATAATGTGTCCATTCCATAATCCCAAGAAAAAACAAATCCTAATGAATCTGAATCCGTAACAATATCAACATCGGATTTTTTAATTTTTGAGGTTTTTAGACCGTCTACAAGATTAAATGAATATGATGATTCTTTATCTTTGAGATAAATTATTGCAGTTTTAAAAAAATGTAATTGATGTAAGAGTTTTATAAAAAACCAATTATTTCTCTTTTTGATATTATGTATATACGAAGAAGCTAATTTGTTTAATTCTTTGTCTTCAATTATGATATTTTTTTCATAAAGTTCTAAATCTTTCTCTAAGTCTAGTTGATATTTTTTTATTGCATGAGAATTATCGAATTCATTCCTTCCGGACCAAATATCACCTGGATATAAAATTACAGGTGTCGAATCTGTATTTGATTTAATAAAATTTTCAACATCCTGAATTTTGTTCATTTCATCATTCATGTAAAAATTATCTTTGTGAGAAAACTGTACAAAACTTGCAAAAGGAATAATAAATTTAGGAGTAAAAATCTTTGATTGAATCTGAATTCTGTTTAGTTTTTCCATAGATGCATTTTTCCTGAGTTCAATGTCAGCCGGATCACCTACCCAACTAGCATATCCAAATTGTGTTAGCAATATATCAACATGATTGATAGTTTTTTTAATAATTTTAGCCTGTGAAACACTATCCACCATACAATCATTAATATTCAAAATCTTCTGATCACCTATTTCTGCATAAAACCAAGAATCATATGTTCCATTCGGGACACATTTTATCTTAAACTCACTATTTAATTGAATAAATTCATTGGGTTTCATTTCAATAACTGATTTAAATTTTAACTGCATACATTTTTTTGCAACACGATGATCTAATGTATCTTGAAACAATACTGTGATATTTTTTCGTAAGTCTTCAGGAATCCTGTTTAGAACAAGAGGATGGAAATGATCTGGATGTTCATGAGAAAACCAAATGTGTGTAATATTTGCAAAATCTTCAATTTGAAATTTTGATTCGGACAATAGTTTCCAGCCATTATTGAACGCGCTTCCAAAAATCCAAGGATCAGTTATCAATCTAACTTCGTTATGAGAAAAAATTACAGATGCATGGTTTACAAATGTTAAAAATTTATCATTCACAAAATATATTCGATATTTTGTTTATTTAATATTGTTATATTTTGAATAGGAGAAGAATCACTAGATAATAAAGTATAATTCATTAAAATTTGATTAATGTTATGCAAGTAGAAAAAACCACTCAAAAAATTATTGATGAACTCAGAAAATCTGAAATTTCTACTGATATGAAAAGTCTTGAAGCATCAGAATGGATTGTTTTTGAGAAGGATCATGATGAAATTATTGGTGCCGCTGGAATTGGTGGATTATTTAATACTTCAAGCATTAACATTAATAAAAAATTTAGAGGTAAAGGATACGGGAAAAAAATTCAAGAGAGATTGGTTAGAGAGGCAAGAGAGAGAAATTATTCTTTTATTACAGTTTTTGTTGATCCGAGGAATGAATCATCTGTAAAAATGCATGATGGAGTGGGTTACAAAACTATATTCAGAATACATTATTCTAAGAAAATTATTCAAGATATAAAAATAATAATTTTTGATGATAAGGGAAAAATGATAGAAAATATTCTTTCTATATTTAATACAAGATTTGGAATTTTTTTCTTGGCATGTTTCTTAAAACTGTCTCGAAAACTATTTAAAAAAATTTTTGCCTATGATGAAAACAATGTTCCTATCCCAAACATAAAATATATTTTAACAAAATTTGAAAAAATTTAAATTATTTAATAAGACTTTTTTAAATTGAAATATTATATTTTTGTATGTCAGGATTTTCAGGATCAAAATGTTGAGGAGACATTTCTAACAATATTGAATCTTTAATTCCTTTAGAGACAAATGCATATCCCTTTGGAATGAATACCATTGTACCTTGAACCATATCAATTTCATGTCTATCATCAGAATTCTCTGGATTTAATAAAATCAATTTGAGTTTTCCAGATGTTAAGAAAAAATACTGATCCATTTTTTTCCTAAATTGATTTCCTCTAATGGCGTCTTTTGTAAAAGTAGTCACTATGATATGTGTAATATCAATTTTATTCAATACTTCAAAGAATAGCCCACGTTCATCACTAAGAATTGGATCTAGTTGATATTTTCTAACAGAATTCAATAATTAGAGAGAAATATTTCATTTTAAAAATTTTTTGAAAAAGTGGAAAAGGTAGAAACCATAATAAGAAAGATGAAGAATTTTGTCATTATGAGTCAGAATTCACACTGGGAGGATGTAAATGTCTTAGTTACTGGCGGTGCGAGTTTTATTGGAAGTCATTTGGTGGATAAGCTGGTCGCTAATGGTGCAAATGTTACAGTATTAGATGATTTATCAAGTGGCACGTTAACGAATTTATCTCAATCATTACATAAAGTCAAATTCATTACACATAATTTAGAATATAATGCAAAAGATGTCCTAAAGACATTATTCAAAGATCAAAATTATGTTTTTCATATGGCAGCAATCCATGGTGGACGTGGGTATATAGATACACATCCAGCAGATGTTTGTTCTAATTTAGCATTGGATCATCATGTTTTTCAAGCATGCAATGACAGTAATGTGGAGAAAGTAGTGTTCTCTAGTACGGCATGTGTTTATCCAACAACGCTCCAAGATAAAGTTGGATCAGAGTATAAACTTGCAGAGAATGATTCAGATGTTTCAAGTTTGAATGAGAGATTAAGTGCAGATATGGAATATGGATGGGCAAAATTAATGAGTGAAATTCAGATGAAAGCCTTTAACAAACAATATGGTCTAAAATGCTGTCCACTAAGATTTGTAACTGCTTATGGTCCTAGAGAAAATGAAACACATGCAATTATTGCTTTAATTTACAAAGCTGTAGAAAAAATGGATCCATATCAAATTTGGGGAGATGGAAACCAGGAAAGAGATTTCACTTATGTTGAAGATATTGTTGATGGTTGTCTCTTGGCTGCTGAAAAACCCATTAATGATGGAACTCCTATTAATCTTGGAACTGGTAGGAGGTATAAAATCAATGAAGTTGTACAAATGATTTGTGAGATTTTGAATTGGAAACCTAAAGAATTTTCTTTTGAAAAAGACAAACCTGTGGGAGTTTTAAGCAGAGCGTTGGATAATTCTAGAGCGAAGGAAATGTTAGGTTGGGAACCAAAATACTCGCTAAAAGAGGGTCTGGCTAAAACCATTAAATGGTATATTGATACACATAAAACAACTGGCAAGGTTAACAATGATATTTTATTAGAGCATAATTAGAATAGAGATAGTAATATGGAAAAAATTTTTCAGTTTGAGCCAAATTTAGGAGAAGAAGAAAAACAAGAATTAATCAGTGTTATTGATTCAGGCTGGTATACAGAAGCTGGAAAAACCAGACAGTTTGAAAAAATGTTTGCAGAATTTGTGGGTAGAAAGTATGCCGTTGCAACTACAAGTGGCACGGCAGCACTATGTATTGCTGCACAAGGTCTAGGACTTTCAAATAATGATAAAGTGATTGTTCCAGATATGACGTTTGTCGCATCACCAAATTCAGTAGTTTTGGCGGGTTCAAAAGTTGACTTAGTTGATATTGATAAACAAAATTTATGTTTAGATCTTGAGAAGACAAAAGCTATGGTATCAAAAGATACCAAAGCAATAATGCCAGTAGATTTTAATGGTCGAGCACCCGATTTAGTTGAATTAAAAGAATTTGCTGAAAAATCGAACTTGTTCATTATAGAGGATTCATGTCACGGAATTGGTTCATTTCACGCTGGAAAGCATACTGGAAATTTTAGTGATGTTGGGATATTTTCTTTCAGTACACCAAAAATTATTACTACGGGTCAAGGTGGTATGCTAGTTACAGATAACGAGGAATTATATGAAAAATTTAAAATGATTAAAGACTTTGGAAGGGATATTGATAAAAAACATCAAATGGAAAATGCATTTGATCATATAGAATTAGGATATAATTTTAAATTTACAGAATTTCAAGCTGCCGTTGGAATCGCACAAATGAAAAAATTACCAGAAAGAATTGAACATAATAAAAAAATGTTTGAGATCTACAGGGAAAATCTATCATCAATTAATGAAATTGAATTTATAGATATGGATTTAAGTTCTAGCGTACCATGGTTCTCAGATATTTTATTACCTAATGAAAAAATTAGACAACAATTAATTGAACATTTGAATATATTTGGAATTGGCACAAGAAAATTCTATCCACCTATTCACAAATTAACACCATATGAAAATATTCAAGGGAATTTTGAAATCAGTAATGAAATTTCTGAGCGAGGCTTGTGGCTTCCATCTTCATCATTCTTGACTGATGAACAAATAAACACTGTTTGTCAAAACATAAAAAATTTTTGGAATTAAAGTGACTACTGTATAAAATGACTGAATCAAAAACTTTGTTAGTATCAGGAGGTGCAGGATATGTTGGTTCTGCTCTAGTTTCCAGAATACTAAGAGATACAAATTGGAACGTGAAAGTTTTTGATGATTTGATGTATGGAGGAAATTCTTTATTTCAATTTTATAATTATGACAGATTTTCGTTTATCAAAGGTGATTTAAGAAAATTTTCGGTTGAAAAAATTTTAGATGATGTTGATTATGTTGTTAATTTAGCGGCATTAGTTGGAGAGCCAATATGTAAAAAATATCCAAAAGAGGCTAGAGAAATTAATTATGAAGCAAATTTGAATTTAGCAAAAAAATGTGAATCAATAGGTGTTGCAAGATATCTAATGATGTCAACGTGCAGTAATTATGGATTAAGAGAAAATCACGAAATGTTAACAGAAGAAGATGAATTACAACCAATTTCATTATATTCAGAGACAAAAGTTGAATCTGAGAAAAAACTGTTGAATGGGTTTAATGATTTACCTGTAGTTGTTTTGAGAGCTTCAACTGCCTATGGTATGGCTTCAAGAATAAGATTTGATCTTTTATTACATCAGTTTATTTTCGAGGGATGGGTAAAAAAACAAATTAATATTTTTGGTCCAAATTCATGGAGACCGATGGTCCATGTTGACGATATAGCAAGAGGAATAGTTCTTACATTAACAAAAAATGAGAAAATTAAACATAAAGATGTGTTTAACGTTGGTTCTAATGATCAAAATTTTAAAAAAATAGAGTTAGCAAAGATGGTTGCAAACAGATTGAATGTGGATATTGTGGAAAGCGAAGGTAAGAAAGATCCGCGCGACTATAGGGTTTCTTTTGATAAAATTATTACTGAATTAGAGTTTGAAACTATTCATAAACCCAAAGAATCAATCGAACAAATTGTAACATCTCTAGAAAATGGTTTAATTGACGAAAATGTATTACACGAAAGTGTAAATATTAAATCTGATTAAATTATTTTTAGAAATCCCAGTAAACAAATTCTTTGATTATTTGATAACTCAATTGTGAGCCAGTAGTTAATGGTCTCATAATTCTTTCACCTCCAATTCTGGCAGGTTCTCGACCATCAATTTGATAAATTGGAATGTTTCTCTTTGCACATCTAATGCATGTTTGTTGTTCAATATTCAAATATTGTGCATCAGTTTTTAGTTCATCCCAAATATCACGTTTTATTATTCTAAATCCATTTAATGCGTCTGTATAATTTCCACCAAAAAATGTGTTGACTAAAAATGTAAACATTTTGTTTCCAAAATATTCCAACCAATTTGCATCATCACTTTTAGAATCTGGTCCAAATCTAGAAATATGTACTACATCATGACCTTCTTTAGTTTTTTGAATTAATTTTGGAATATCTTCAGGAACATCATTTCCATCAGGACTGAAAAACATTACATAGTCAGAATCAGTTGCATCAGTTCCCACTCTACATGCATTTCCTTCACCTTTATTTTTTTGATGAATGACTCTAAATCCTAATTCGTGTGCCTTTTCAATAGTACCATCAGTTGAACCACCATCAACAAAAACAATTTCGTCAGCCCATTCTTTTTTGACTTGAGGCATAATTTCAGAGGTACCATCAATTTCATCTAAGGTTAGTACAAAAACAATAACTGACATATAATGAATTTATCTCCTTAATTTAAAAATCATTGGATGAAAAAATATTAATAATTTTCATTGAACCTAAAATGATTAAAATAAATTCATACTTTATATGAAAATGCACCTGCAAATTTTAATGCAAAAAATCCTATAATAACTGAGTACCAAATTGTAAATATTCGAATAAAAATTGTTAGTGTTACAGCGGTTGATAACGCTAATCCTTGGATATTTAACAACCCGGTTAATGTTCCTTCAAAAACACCAATACCACCTGGAACAAATGATGCAACACCTAATATTATTGACGTTGCATATGTTGGAATTATTTGAATTAATTCAATAAAATCAATTCCAAATGACTGAAAAATAAAATAAACTGCAATAGATTCAAGTATCCAATAACTAGCAGAAAATGCTGAAGAAATTATAAAGATCTTTGGTTTTATTGAATTATTAATTACATCATATGAATCAGATAAAGAATCAGAAAATTTAGATAAAAATTTAATTTTTAATATGATTTTATTAATTTGTAAAAAGAGTTTTTTTGAACGCATCACTATAAAAATACCAGTTAGAATACATGTCGTGATTAAAATTACTATGCCACTAAAATCTAAAAACCAAATTCCAAAAAAAGAGATAATTAGAATACCAACAGCATTGTAAAGACGTTCAACTAAAATTATTGGAGCCGTTATTTTTCTAGGAATATCAAAATTATCTTTTAATAATTGTGATTTTAATAATTCACCAATTTTTCCTGGAGTAATACTTAACGGAAATCCGGTAAGAAAAATTTGGAAGTTTTTTTTATGTGGGACCACATATCCAGAATTTTTCAATAAAAATGTCCAACGGAGATATAACGCCAACCATCCTGAAGAAACTAAAGATAGAATTAATGGAATATATTCAATTTTAAAATCTAGTATTTTTTCACTTAACTGACTTAAATCAGTAAAAATTAGAAATAATGCATAGAAAATTATGGATGCGAGAATTATAATAAAAAATTTTTGATTTAATTTCATAGTTTTCAACTAGTAAACTCCTGTAGAAACCACCCTAGATACAAAATGGACGTAATTGTATATTTTTCCTCTTTTCTAAGGAGAACAATAGAAGTAAGCATAATTTTTTCAAAATATACACATCTATTACCTTTACCTATAATTTGTTAAAAATTTTGGAAAAAAATTATGTTTAGAATAAAATGACAATAAAAGATATTAGATGATACAGAATGTGGACATATGTCAGGTTTGATATTAAATATTTTAGTTATAGGTGATGTTGGAAATGTTTTCAAAACAATTAGCAAATATGTTAAAAAATCAAAAATTCATATTATAAATTTCCCAAAAGATGGAGCTGGCGTATATACATATGATGAAAACTACGAACTATTTGAAAATTACAAAGTACGTGATCAGGTTGAAAAAATTAATGAAATAAAAAATAATTTTGATTTAGCAGTTGTAATGGGAACTGGTGAAAGAATTGCGTATCTATCTGATCTCAATTATATTTCATACTATGTAGGAAGAGATATTGATGCGCCAAGATTTGTTAAAAATTCTAAAGAACCATGGTACAAGGAACCACTTCATAAATTAAATTTCTTTGAAAGAAAATTTTACAGAGAAGCTTTTGATTTTGCTATAGCACATATTGCACCAACTTGGGTTTTTGAACATCTGAAAAAATTTCAAGGAAATAATATCAAAATGGATCTTAAACCTGTTGATACAACACTATTTAACGATGATTTTAGTCCTCTTGAAAGAAAGAAAGAAAAATTCACTTTTTTTTGTCCTCAAAGAATAGGAATTCCAAAAGGTACAGACATTTTGTGGAAAGCATTGGAATTTTGTAAATCAGATTTTGAAATTTTACAAGTTGATTGGCGTGACACAGGTTCAGAGGAAGAAAATCGAACTTCACTGGAATTAATAGAAAATTTACCGTCACATGTTAAACTAATTCCTATGATTAAAAGGAAAGAGATTCCTAGTTTTTACAATTGGTGTGATGCAGTAATTGGGAATCTGAAAATTGGAAGTTTTGAATATGTTGAATTAGAGGCGGTATTATGTAAAAAACCTACAATCAGTTTTACAGATAAAAAAATTAAAATTTTTTATGATGAAAAAAAAATTGAATCACCATTTATTCCAGAAAATAATGATCCAAAAAATGTAGCTAAAATAATTGATGAATTTGTTTTGTCTAGTCAATTTAGAGAATCAATTTTTGAAAAAGAATTAAATTTTGTTCAAAAAATTTCAGACCCAAAAAAAGCTGGCGAATGGTGGGATTGCTTTTTTGAAGAATATGTAAAAAAATATCCTTCGATTAATAGAAAAACTCCTAAAATTAAACTAAAAATAAGAATAGTTAGTTTTTTAATTGCAAACAGACTTTATTTTTCTAAAATTAAAAGATTTGTAAATACAGATAAAAGATAAATTATTTTTTAAAGTTAAAAATTTAAAATAAATTATAAAATAAACCGATGTACATAAAATGCTTCACAAAGATTTTTTCCAACTTCTTGGCCTCGATATTTAGCTTGATCTTTTATGCTACTTGCATCTCTTCCTCCAGGTCTTACTTGAGAATCATATTTCAAAAATGCATTAATTTTTTTATCTATAACATCATCAATTTCGACAAATAAATTTGGTTCAAAAACACCAGAGGCAGACCAACGACTATGTTCAGGAGCTTCATATGACAAAACTATGTTAGATACTGGTGTACTGATTGGTCGTAATGCGGCAATACATGCATGATGAACATGAACGTGATCCTGATGATGTGAAAAAATTGTTGGAATTGCAACCATTGTTGGTGCAATTTTTTCTAATGAAACAGTACTTGTGCTTTCAATAACTTCTATTAGGGAATGTAATGGTTTAGCATCAAGATCTCGATTATTATCAGGTCTATCATGAACAAGATGATAACCATCAACGTTCAAAAGATCCATTGCATTTTTTACTTCGTTTTTTCTTTTTTCTTGAGATTCAATCGTATCATCTTTTTCAAAACCAAGATTAAAAATTAGTACATAGACTCTGCCTTCAGCATTTTTAATTTTAGAGATTAAACCTCCACATCCTAAAACTTCATCATCACTATGCGGAGCAATTACTAATAATGTTTCTTTGTTAAAATTATTCACAAATTTTTTGAATTTTACTACTTATTTAATATTTGGAGAAATTTATCATGATGGATTTTCATTATTTTTTTGAAAAATTAATAATGTACTATCAAAAAAATTCAAGAGATTAACTTCTTCTATTAATTTCAATGATGTTTTTTCATTATTAATTATAAATTCAATTTGTTTTCCTACGTATGAAATATTTTCTTTAGTTAGATTTAATGAAATATTATCCTGCCAAATTTTGGAAAAATCAATAAAATTTGATGATAACATCATTTTCATGTCAGAATTATTTAGAGGAATTCCCATATTTTGAAAAATATTTAGTTTTTCTTTTTCAGATTTTTTATCCCACCAATTAGACAATTCTTTAGAAGATGAAATTTCATGTTTTGAGGAATTTAATATTATTATAAAAAAACCAGATTTTTTTAATATCTTTTCAAAATCAATAATTTTTAAAATAGAATTATTAGATTTTAAATCAAAATATATAATATCAAATGAATTAATTTTTTTCTTTACTTGTTCAATTTCTGGATTTATTTTAAAACTATTAAAAAATTGAATTTTGTTAGATGAATCAACTATATTTTGTAGATGTGTGAGTGTATTAGTTGAAAATTCATCAATCATAAAAATATTTGAATTTAATGTAAATGGAAAAATTTCTAATCCATTGAATAAACCAGCTGCTAATTTACTTGTAAAAGGATTCCAATCATGTTTTTGAATTTTTCTCTCGGAAATTATAGAAAATGTAGATAATTTTATCTTTCCTTCTATATTTTCCCATCTAATTTTGTTATTTTTTTCCATCATTTGTTCCAATTAAAATCTCTTTTTAGTAATTTATTCAACCTATCATTGTGTGGCTTGTAAAAATCTATTAATTTTTTTCTAGTTGTCTCATTCATCGTAGGATATTTTCTTACACTAATTTGTGATAAATTTTCAATAACATGATCTTCAATATTTAAAAAATTAAATACATTTTTCAATGAATTTTTTGTGTCACTCTTTAATTCTTCTGCATCCAATATCAAAATTTGTTCTTTATTAAAAAATTCAAACCATTTTTCAAAATAATCGGCATAGATACCATGTCTTAAAATATTCTGTGAAATAAAATTTAGAATATTTGGATTTTGGCTATGAAAACCTGGATTTTTATTCATAATTTCTATTCTTCTTAATTCAGACTCAATTGTTTCTTCAAACGATGTGGAAATTTCACCATAACGAAATTGTTGGTAATATGTTGAATATACTTTATCAATAGGATTTCGTAAAATAAGAATTAGTTTTACATTTGGCAATAATTGATGTATTCTTTGTGGGACATCAGGATGATAAAAATATGTAGATGTAAATTCTCCAGTTATGGAAGAGTTTTTTTTAGAATCTAAATTAGACAATAAGATTGGGAAATGGGATTTGTACCAAGAAATGCTAGTACTTGTCATGTATTCAAAAAAATGAATATCTGAAGCAGTTTTTTTGTTCTCAGATACTGTTCCATAAACAGATGGATGCTGTATTAAGTAACTATACAATGCAGTAGTTCCAGCTCTTCCAACACCAATAATAATAAAATGAGGAAATGATCTAAAATTACTGGTTATTTTTCGAAAACTTTTTCGGAATGAAAATTCATAGGGATTAAATTTTGGATTATTAATTAACCAAAATTTTACTTGTTTTTTCAAATTTGTATTTGGAAAAATAGACGAGTCCAATTTAGAGTATTAAAGTTTAACAATTTCTTTTTTAAGAAAATTCATATCCTTATCATCAGTTAATGTACGATTTTTTGATAATGAAAGTATTTCATCATGTAATTTTGTAATTTTTTCAATTTCCTTTTCTGATAAATCTTCTTTTTTTGCAACTTTAAGTAAAGTAGACATCAATTGTAAATTCAAACGTAATATAATTTCACTATTTACTGTATTACGCCTTTGATAGGGATTACTTTCAACTAATACATCTGCCTCAGATCTGAATGATTTTGAGCGTTTGAAATGTACAAATCCAATTAAAACTAATAATGGAATTCCAATTGATACTACGATTAGGATATAAATTTCAAAAGAAGGAAATATTGTTTTTAGAGAGGGATAGTTTTCTATTGCAAGGAAATACGTAACAGTTAAAGTGTTAATTGCTGCAAGAACAAATGCAAAATATGTCTGCCATCCTGTTCTAAAATAAAACCATGAACGAAATGCTAAATTTTGTTTCACGATTTTAAATGGATTGATCTTACAATATATCAATTACTATATTTTTTAACGATTTATTAAACATGGTAGTAAATTCACAACTAGATAATCATGAAATATGAAACAATAGGCAAATCAAATACAAAAATTTCCAAAATCTGTCTAGGGTGTATGTCTTTCGGTTCAAAATTTGATTGGATGATAGAATTGGAAGAAGCAAAACCGATTATTGATTGTGCGCTAGATTTAGGAATAAATTTTTTTGATACAGCTAATGCATATTCAGATGGACGTTCTGAAGAGATTGTAGGAGATTTACTAAAAAATTGTCGGAATGATGTTATTCTTGGAACTAAAGTTAGATATCAAATGGGAAATGATCCAAATGATGTTGGTCTTTCAAAAAAACAAATAAAAAAACAATTTGCAATGTCATTAAAAAGATTACAAACTGATTTCATTGATTTGTATCAAATACATCGATGGGATTATGATACACCAATCAAAGAGACATTGATTGCACTAGATGAATTAGTAAAAGATAATCATGTTAGACATTTAGGCGCCTCAAATATGTGGACTTGGCAATTTGCAAAATGTCTTTGGTTAAGTGACAAGTTAGATTTACACAAAATTGAAACAATACAAACTCACTATAATTTGTGTTATCGTGAAGAAGAAAGAGAAATGATTCCTTTTTGTAAGGATCAAAAAATTTCAGTGTTTGCATATAATCCTGTTGCAAAAGGATTTCTTACTGGAAAATATCAACGGGATCTAGAAGGTCAAGCTACCAGATATAGAACTGATCCGGGATTCAAACCAAAATTCTTTAAGAGTCAGGATTTTGATGTTCTAGAAAAATTAATAGAAATTGCAAACGAAAAGGATGTAAAACCTGTACAAATAGCTTTAGCTTGGTTGCAAAATAAAAATATCACATTGCCTATTATAGGCGTGACAAAAAAAATTCATGTTAAAGAGGCCGTTGAATCACTAAATATCAAATTAGAAGCAGATGATATTAAAAGATTAGAAGAAGTTTACAAAACTCAAAATGTTAATCATCTTGATTAAATATTTTGTTGGTTTTTTAAATCATTTTTTCTAACAGCATAAATCTCAAACAATACTGTAAAAACGAATAAAATTGTACATCCAATCAATAAATAACTTGAATTTTCCCAAAAAGAAATGATTAACATTGCATAACCTATCATGAAAGCAATATGATCTACCTTGAATATTTGCCTATTTCCCTTAGATATTTCATAGGCTTCATAAATTATTGTGAAACTAAAGAAAATAGTACTAATTAATTTTGTTTCAAATGTAAAAAGGAAATTAGAAAGTATTATGAAAACAAGACCACCTAAAAATGCTATATGATCTGGTTTACGAAAAAATCTAATTGCTTGTGGTAATTTCATTGAAATTTAGTATTTTTTTGCATCTACTTCCCAAATGTTTTGGGTTTCATCTTCATCCCATTCTTTCAAATCGATAATCATATGGAGTCTATCAATATTGCTTTCGTTTCTTACTTCATGAATAATTTGATTATTTATTTCGTAACCATGTCCTGGTTCTAAATAATAATCCTTATGATCTAATGTAAATTTAACATCAGGATGAGAAATTAAAGGAATGTGAATTCTATGATTAGTGGTTAACATTTGTCCTGAATCTACGTGTTCAGGGATTATTCCACCTTTACGTAATTCTGTGAATATCACATTTGTTAATTTTAGATTTTCATATCCATAAAACTTTTTGATGTCAGATAATATATTTTCTAAAATAGGTTTTAATTTCATTAGTGTTTCTATATCATTTTTTTCATAATTCACGAATCCTTTTCCAGTTGTTGCAGAAGATTTGTATTTCAACATTAAAGCACGTGTGTCTAAATTTGTATTACCAACTTTAGATTTTGAATTTCTAATTGCAGTATCTTTAGCCCACTCTTCATCAGGAATAGTTTTTAAAATTTTTAGTATACCATCATGATCGCAAGTTTTTATCACTTCACGTATATTTCCTTTCCAAAACAATTTAAAAAAAAACCTAAGATCCAAGTTATAACCTTTTCTATGAATTTCGATTTGAAAAATTTGTTAGTAATTATTGAAATGATCTATAAGTAATCAATATATCATTATAGAATTAAAATTGGTTAATGCCCCCAAACATAATATTTTTCTTAATTGATGGGTTAAGAGCAGATCAGGT
>CEUZ01177533.1_pt1 | contig 20080 bp, 25 predicted proteins | sample 361511 | NCBI WGS metagenome assembly CEUZ01 (sample SAMEA2622822, study PRJEB7988) | marine metagenome | biome: marine biome (ENVO:00000447); feature: surface water layer (ENVO:00002042); material: "saline water (ENVO:00002010), including plankton (ENVO:xxxxxxxx)" | depth 5 m
TAACAAACCATGTCCTTAAATAAATTCATTTGTTCAACTTCTTGAAACCCTCCTTGTCCTATAGTTTTATTTGCCGCTTGAGGAGTTACTAGCAACATTGGAGTGTGATTCCAGTATGCAGTTTTAATTGGCGTAACAAATCCAGTTACACCTGGACCATTTTGGGCAATGCACATTGCTATCTTTCCAGTACTCCTTGTATACCCATCGCAAATTAATCCACCATTTGACTCGTGAGCTACATCCCAAAAGGTTATTCCTGCCTTAGGGAATAAATCAGATATTGGCATAAATGCAGATCCTATAATCCCAAAAGCATGCTCAATGCCATGCATTTGCAGTACTTTCACAAAAGCTTCTTCTGTAGTCATTTTTGCCATTTTATTCTCCTATAATTTATTTAAAGAAAAATATAATTGTATTCAATTTAAATATTTATTTGAACTATAATATAATTATCTAATAATACAGATAAAAAAATAAATTATATGGAAAAAAACGAAAACTTAAAAGGTCAAGAGATTATAAAATATATATCTAAGACTCTGCCTAATAAACCAGGCGTTTATCAGATGGAAGATCATCAAAATGAGATATTATATATAGGTAAGGCAAAAAATCTTGCAAAAAGAGTTATAAATTATACTTCCTTAAACAACCTTACAAGAAGACTGCAAAGAATGGTTGGCCTCACAAAACATATGAATTTTTTTGTTACTAATAATGAAATTGAAGCACTTTTATTAGAATGTAATTTAATAAAAAAACATAAGCCTAGATTTAATATTATATTAAGGGATGACAAATCTTTTCCTTATATCCTAATCAACAAAGAATATAAATATCCTCGTTTATTAAAATATAGGGGCGCAAAAAAAATAAAAGGTTTATATTATGGTCCTTTCGTTAGTCCTTCAGCTGTCAACTATACATTGATATCATTGCAAAAATCATTTTTATTAAGAAGTTGTTCGGAAAGTTATTTTAACAACAGAAAAAGACCATGTTTACTATATGACATTAAAAGATGTAGTGCTCCTTGTGTGAATTATATTAATGAATCAGAATATAAAGAAAGTATTGAAGACGCAAAAAAATTTTTAAATGGAAATACTAATAAGATCAAAAAAAAACTTGAAAGACAAATGAAAATAGCAAGTACCAAACAAATGTATGAAGAGGCAGGAAGATTAAGGGACAGGATAAAATCAATAAACCAAATACAAAAATACCAATCTGTTTATATCAAAGATATGAGAAATATTGATATTTTTGCTATAAAAATGCATGAGGGAAAGAGTTGTATATTTGGAATGTTTTATAGAAACGGAAGTAATTATGGCAATAAATCTTTTTTTCCTATTCACGAAAATAATGTAACAGAAGAAGAAATTTTGGAGTCATTTTTATATCAATTTTATTCTAACAAAGAAATTCCACCCAAAATATTAATTAATCTAAATTCAAAATTTTTTAAAGATGCTGAAAATTTTTTGAGTTCAAAAAATAATAAAAAAATAATAATACAAAAACCTTTAACAGGAGAAAAACACAAACATATTAAGCTAGCTGAAAATAATGCAAAAGAAAATATCAAAATTAAAAAAGCAAGTCTTGAAAATCATAAAAATGCTTTATCAAAAATAAAAGAATTTTTAAAGCTTTCGAAAATGCCTGAAAGAATTGAAGTCTATGACAATTCTCATATTCAAGGAAAAGATTCAGTTGGTGCCATGATAGTCGTTGATCAAAATGGCTTTAGTCCAAAAAACTATAGAAAATATAATATAAGGTATGATGGTCAAAAAAATCCAATTTCTTTATCAGATGATTATTATATGATGAAAGAAGTGTTAAATAGAAGATTAAAAAATTACAAAAAAGATAAAAATATAATTTTACCAAATATTATCATTATTGATGGGGGTAGAGGGCAATATAACAAAGTAAAAAAAATATTTGATGAAAAAAAAATCAATGATATTAAACTTATAAGCGTTTCAAAAGGAAGGGAAAGAAATTTAGGTAGAGAGATTATACATACAGATAATCAAAATATAAATTTAAAGCAAAATGACTCACTCTTATATTTTATACAACGCATAAGAGATGAGGCTCATCGTTTTGCTATCACTAGTCACAGATCTAGAAGAAAAAATACTGCTTTTAAATCAATTTTTGATGAAATCCCTAATATTGGACCAAAAAGAAAAAAATCTTTAATGTTGCATTTTGGTTCTTTGCAAAAATTAAAAAAAGCTAATTTAAGTGAAATAAGGTCAGTGGAAAATATTACTGATAAAATTGCTAACAAAATTTATGATTTTTTTCATAGCTAATAAAATAAAGTTAAGCTAGTAATTAATTTAATGAAAATAAATCTATCAAATATATTAACTCTTTCTAGAATTTTAGTAATTCCTATCATTGTAATTTTTATTTTTTTAAAAAGCCCTATATACGGATGGTTAGCTTTCATATTATTTTGTCTTGCTGGAATAACAGATTACTTTGATGGATACTTTGCAAGAATAAGAAATGAAGTTTCAAATTTAGGCACTTTTCTTGATCCTATTGCAGATAAACTTTTAGTTGCAGCTGTAATATTAATTCTAACTTCAAAAGAAGTTATTGCTGGCTGGGAAACAATTCCTGCACTAATAATACTATTGAGAGAAATCGCTGTATCTGGTTTAAGAGAATATTTAGCAGGTATAAAAGTAAGTGTACCAGTTTCTAAAATTGCAAAATTAAAGACTTCTCTTCAATTAGTTGCTTTAGGAATTTTAATATTAAGCGAAAGTAGTATTTCTATTCTGCCAATAATATTAATTGGTAAAATAGCATTATGGGTTGCAGCATTGCTAACTTTATATACAGGTTATGATTACTTAAAATCTGGGATGAAACATTTTTAATGATAATAAAATATTTTGCTTGGATTAAAAATATCACTGAAATTGAAGAAGAAATAATTAATGATGTAAAAATCACTGATATAAACAAATTAAAAAAAGTTTTATCTAAAAGATATCCAAAATTAAAAAAATATTTACAAAAAAATGAAATGATTCAAATAGCTATTAATCTAAAATATACTAGAGATAATAAACCCATAAAACCAAAAGATGAGATCGCTCTTTTTCCTCCTGTAAGTGGGGGATGATGATTAAGATTCAAAAAAAAGATTTTAATATAGAAAAAGAAATAAATAATATAAAATCAAAATATCCAGAAGTAGGTGCTATTTCAACGTTTATTGGTTATGTAAGGAATATAAATAATCAGAAAAAAGTTACCTCAATTAATCTTGAAGTCTACAAGAAAATGGCGATTCCTCTTTTAGAAGATATAACTACTAAGGCTATAAAAAAATGGAATGTTATAGACTCTTTAATAATACATAGGTATGGAAAAATATTAGTTAATCAAAAAATTGTATTGGTAGCCACATTTTCGATGCATAGAGATACTAGTTTTAAAGCATGTAATTATATTATGAATCATTTAAAAAAAGATGCTCCTTTTTGGAAAAAAGAATTTTATAATGAAGGTTATAAATGGTTAAAAAATTCTAAATAGACGAATTAACTAAATCTGTAAAATCATTCATAAATTTATATGATAATGTTTTTTCACCAGTTGCAAAACTAACATTATCAATTGATTTAATAGGCGTAATTTCTGCGGCAGTTCCTGTTAAAAATGCTTCATCATAATTTTTGACTTCATCAGGTAGAATGTGTTTTTCGGTTAAATTAAAACCCTGTTTTTTTAACATTTCTATAACTGTTTTGCGGGTAATGCCATTTAGAAAACAATCGGCTATTGGAGTGTAAATATTATTATCTTTTATAAAGAAAATATTTGCTCCTGTTCCTTCCGCTACATAATTTCTATAGTCTAGCATCAATGCATCATGATATCCTTTTTGTTCGGCAAATTCTTTAGACATTGTACAGATTAAATATGGGCCTGAAGCCTTGGCTTGGCTTGGAGCAGTTTCAGGGGACGGGCGCTTCCATGGCGATGTAATTAATTTTAATCCTTCTATCCTATCTTCAATTTTGAAATAACTTGCCCAATCATCCCATACAGCTATAGCAACGTGGATGTCTGCATTAGCAGTTGAAATGCCCATCTGATTCGATCCTCTCCATACTATTGGTCTAACATAACAGTTTTTTAAATTCATTTTTTCTAATAATTGGTTTTTAGAATTATTAATTTCATCTTTAGTATAAGGTATATTGATCCCAACTATTTTAGCAGATTGAAATAAACGGTCTGTATGTTCTATAGATTTGAAAATTTTACCATTATAAGCTCTTTCACCTTCAAAAACTGAGCTGGCGTAATGCAATCCTTGAGTAATAACGTGCATTGTAGCTTCTCTCCAGGGAACAAATTTCCCATCAATCCATATCCATCCATCGCGATTATCAAATGATTTTGCCATTATTTATAAAATAAAAGTTATAATTTTTTAATGACAATGGAGTATCAGTGATGCATAATTAAGTCAATATGGCTGACCTAAATAAATTGCTGACCCCTCTTTTTCTAAGCGAAAAAGAGATTAGAAAAATTATTGAATTGATGTTTTTCTCGTACCGTGACTTTACAGCTGGCCCTGATGCAATTTTAGACAAAATTAATTTTGGAAGAGCTCATCATAGAGTAATATACTTTGTAGGTAAAAAAAAACAAATTACTATCAAAGAACTTTTATCAATATTACAAATAACTAAACAAAGCTTGTCAAGAGTACTGAATCAATTGGTAGATGAAAAATTTATTTTAGTCTCAATTGGTAATGACAAAAGAACCAAAAACTTATCATTAACCAAAAAAGGATTAGATTTAGAAAAAAAACTTTCTGCAATTCAAATAAATAAAATAAAAAATATTATAAAATTTGCAGATGAAGATAATATAAATGGATTTAAAATAATATTATATGAAATGCTTAATGAAAAAAATAAAAAAAAATTCGATCAAATAAATGATTTATAAGTAAATGGATAAAAGTATATTAATTGTAGATGATGATAAAAGACTTAGAGAATTATTAGAAGATTATTTAGTTGAAAAAAAATTAAATGTTTTTTTATCTGACGATTTTTCATCTGCAATTGATATTTTTAGATATTTTACCTTTGATTTAGTTATTGTTGACAGAATGATGCCTACGGGTGATGGCATTGATCTAATTGAAGTTATAAAAAAAAGTAATAATATACCTATTATAATGTTAACAGCTATGGGTGAAAGTGAAAACAGAATTAAAGGATTAAAACTTGGAGCAGATGATTATATTTCAAAACCTTTTGAACCTGAGGAACTATTCCTTCGTATTAAAAATTTACTAGGTCTGTATGAAAATGATCAGAGTAAATCAAATATAATTGTTTTTGGAAATTTTAATTTTAATTTGAATACTCTTCAGCTAAAAAATAAAACAAATGATGTGTATTTAACTGAAGGAGAAAATAAACTTTTAATAAAATTAATAATGAAAAAAAATAAAATAGTTTTAAGAGAGGAATTAACTGAAAGTAGTTTTGATGAAAATGAATTAAGAAAAGTAGATGTTCAAATTACGAGACTTCGTCATAAAATTGAAGAAAATCCAAAACAACCTCTATTTATTAAAACAATAAGAGGAAAAGGGTACAAATTAATTTGTCATGAACAATGATATATAAAAAACTAATACCATCCTCTTTATTGGGCAGATCTCTTATTATAATTTTTGTTCCACTAGTTACTTTAGTAACTTTAACTGTTTTTATTTTTTATCAAACATCTTGGACTATTATTTCAAAAAGATTAGCACAATCAGTAGTTGGAGACATAAATGTCGTTGTTAAATTAATTGACCAAGGACTAAAATTTAAAGCTATTAGAATTGCTAAAGAAGATTTTAAAATGAAGGTAGAATATAAAAAAGATGTTGATTTAAATCCTCTATCTTTCCGTCCAGAAAGAGGGATTCTTTCCAGAAGATTAAGACAACAATTAGAAGAACTTAATAAACCATATATTTATGATTTGAGCAATCTTGACCAAGGTGCAAAAATTCTTATTCAATTAAATCAAGATTTATTAATTATAAATGTTGATAAAGATAGATTATACAATGAATCAGCTTTTGTTTTTTTATTATGGATGATTTTTGCCTCTTTAGTACTTTTGTTTATTTCTTATCTATTCATGAGAGGTCAAATTAAACCGCTAAAAAAATTATCAATCATAGCTGAGACTTTTGGTAGAGGACTAGATGCTCCAGAACTAAAAGGATCTGGGGCACTTGAGATTAGACAAACTACAAATGCATTTAATCAGATGAGAACGAGAATTAAAAGATTTTTAAAACAAAGAACGGACATGTTAGCTGGTGTAAGTCATGATCTCCGAACTCCTCTAACTAGAATGAAATTACAATTATCATTAATGAAGGATCAATCTGCAAAAAAAGAGCTTGAATATAACATTAATGAAATGACTGCTATGTTAGATAGTTATGTTAGTTTTGTTCGCGGAGAAACTCCTGAACCCATTGATCAAATAAATTTAGAACAATTAATTAAAGATATTTATAAAAATTTAGAATTAGAAAATAAGATTTTAAAAATTAATATAAGTAACAATGTTGAAACATCAGGAAGAACTTTACAATTAAAAAGATCAATTTCAAATCTTATAGAAAATTCTTTGAGATACTCGAATGAAATACATGTAACTTTATCCAACGATAAAGACAGTTGTTATATAGAGATCTTTGATGATGGGCCGGGAATCCCTGAAAAAGATTATGAAAATGTTTTTAAACCATTTTTTACTCTAGATCCTTCAAGAAATAAATTAAAAGGAGAAAGTGGGCTAGGAATGACTATAGCTAGAGATATTATTAGAGCACATGGAGGAGATATTAAATTATCAAAATCTAAACTAGGTGGTTTAAAAACTACTATTAATTTGCCATTATAATATTAATATAGTTTACCTCCATTTTCGACTTTTTGATCTGGTGAAACAAGAATAGGTTTATTATTCAAGTCAGGAAACCCAAGAACAAGAACTTCAGACATTATATTCCCTATTTGTTTAGGTTCAAAATTAATTACAGCTGCTATTTGCTTATTTATTAAACTCTTAACTTGATAATTTTCTATCAATTGAGCGGAGCTTTTTTTAATACCAATTTCATGACCAAAATCAATTTCTAAAACAATCGAGGGGTTATTTAATTTATGGTTCTCATGTGCCTTAATTATAGTCCCTACTCTTATATCTAATTTTAAAAAATCAGAATAACTTAAGTAAGCCATTATTTGCCCACTACTTTTAATAATTTTTCTGCTTGGTTAAGATATTTATCCAAAGACATCATCGTTTTTTCTAAAGAAGAAGTATTATCTCTACTCCATACTAAAAAACTTGAAAAATATATTATTAATAAACCTTTAATTTTAATACTGCCTTTAATTCCCTTAAGAGAAATATTAGAAATTTTTGCCATCATAATCATACTTTCAAGAAAACTAGGAAGCATCATTACTATTGTCTGTGGTTTACTTTTAATTGAATTATAAATATTAAGAATTTGTTTTCTATAATTTTGCAAAATATCGAATCTTAACATTATTAATTCAAAGATCATATCTTTACTACTTGATTGTTCAATATTTTTTGAATCCTTAATCAATTTGTGATCAAAAAATGAAATAATATTATTGATTAAATCTATTTTTCTTTTAATTTTACCTTCAAATTTTTTTTTATTCAATTTAGAAAAACTATAAACATCATTAATTTCCAAAGAAGACCAAGAATTTTTCTTCAAAAATATTAGTGTTTTTTCTGCTAATTGAATGAGATTCTGATCCATTATAAATTAATTTATTTGCCTAATTCTTTTGAGCGTCTAAATGCAGAATTAACAGCATTTTTAATTGTTTTTTTTAATAAATTATTTTTTTTAAAACTTCTAATTGCCGCTTCTGTAGTTCCCCCTTTTATTGCAATCATATTAGTGAGTTGTTCTGCATTTTTTTTATTTTTAAATAACAACTCAATTGATCCTAAAGCTGTTTGTTCAACTAATTTTTTAGAAACATCTTTGCTTAAACCTATTTCAAAAGCAGCTTTTTGAAAAAGATCTATAAATAAAAAATAGTAAGCTGGTCCGCTGCCTGATACCGCAGTAATTTTATCTATATCATTCTCATTTTTTAACCAAACAATTTTTCCGACCATCTCAAATAAATCTGTTGCACGAATTTTATTTTTTTTACTTAATGATCTATGTGATACTAAACAAGTCATCCCCCTATTAATTGAAGCTGGCATATTTGGCATGGCTCGAACAAACTGTATTGCAGTTGGTAAAAATTTTTTAAAAAATGATATTTTTTTTCCTGCTATTATACTCATAAATAAAATATTTTTTTTAAAATGCAAAAATTTAAAATCTTTTAATACTCCTTCAATAACTTGAGGTTTTACAGCTAAAATAATTATATCAAAAGTTTTAGTATTTTTAATTTCATTTATATTTTTAAAAGTTTTAACTCTTTTTGAATAAATTTTTTTTATTTTTTTATGTTGAATTGGATCAATAATAGAAAAAATATTCTTGGAATTTTTATACCATGATTGCAATAATGCCGACCCCATATGGCCACATCCAATTAACAATATTTTATTCATAAATAATGAATAAGATATAAAATAAAAAAGTAAAGTATTTAGGCTCTACCAATAATGTCAGTAGAACATAATTCTAATGCGTCACCTGGAGAAGTATCTTCAAAAAATAAAATATTAAAAGCTGGATAATACTTTTCACATTCATATATAGAGATATCTACTAAATCTTCTAACTGATTAAATAGCATATCATTTTCATGAGGAAGGAAGAAAGTTTGCCTGTATGCTAGAATACCACTTTTTGAAGTAATATCGAAATGTCCAATCCATAATTTTTCGTTTATTTTTGCTAAAAGTTCATAAATGTCCGAGTGTTTGTTTGGAGGAAATTTGATATCAAATGTAACTGTAAAATTAATCGACTTTAAGCTTTCTGACCAATTAAAATATAATCTATACTGGCACATATTAGTGTAAATATCTGCAACTAGCTCATGGGCATCAGATCTACTAAAATTCCAATTTTTATTATGTATAACGTCCTCTACAATATCTATGGGATTTTGAGAAAAAATATCAATACTCATACTCTATATGGTATATTAAATAAGTTATATACTACATATTGTATTACTTAAAAAAACTAGGTTTCGTACAAATAATTAAATAAATTTGTTATTAATTGTGAATAATTCTGGTTTTCTTTACTTTTTATTTTTTTTTCTTGGTTTTTTGGCTTTTTTTTTAAGTTTAGTTTGTTTTTTATTTAATTTTTCATTTTGAATTAATAATTTTTGAACAAGCTTTTGCAATACTTCAAACTCATCTCTTTTGACTAAGTTCATCTTATTGATAGCTTTATTAACTCTTAATTTTACAATCGTTTCAACTTCTTTCCTTATTCCTGAAAATGTACTCATTGTATCTAATGCCATTTTAGACAAATCTGAAAGAATTTTTGTTTTGTTAACCATATTTATATAAATAGTTTATTTAATTATAATGATTTTCTTACAACCTTCAATAGATCCAGTCCTATTTTCTTTGGGTATATTGCAAATAAGATGGTACAGCCTAGCTTATGTTGCAGGATTTATCTTAGGCTTCTATTTTATAAAAAGAATAAATAATAAACAACAAAATAAAATTAAAGATAAAATATTAGATGATTTTTTCGTATGGTCAATATTGGGAGTAATTCTAGGTGGAAGAATAGGCTACATACTTTTTTATCAAACTTCAGAAATAATATCAAACCCTGTAAGTATAATATACATTTGGGAAGGCGGTATGTCATTTCATGGAGGTTTAATTGGAATTATCATATCAATGCTTATCTTCAGCAAATACAAAGGAATAAAATTTTTTTATCTTTCTGATCTGATATCTGGCGTTGCTCCAATTGGTTTATTCTTTGGAAGACTAGCTAATTTCATCAATACTGAACTTTATGGAAGAGTTACGGAATTTCCATTAGCTGTAATTTATCCTGCTATAGATCAATTGCCTAGACATCCTTCACAATTATATGAAGCTCTTTTTGAAGGATTAATATTATTTGTTTTGTTAAGATATTATAGAATAAAATATTATAATAATAAATCTGTAGGATTAATTACTGGTCTATTTTTAATATATTATGGTTTATTTAGAACTTTTATTGAATTTTTAAGAGAGCCAGATTCTCAAATTGGATTAATGCTTAATTTAATTACTATGGGACAATTGTTGAGCATTCCATTAATTATTACAGGAATAATCATTTACTATAAAAATAAATTTAATGGTTAACAAGAAAATTATAAATGAAATAAGTAAATCAAATAGAGGGATCAGTATAGAAAAATATATTAACATATGTTTATTTGACACAGAGGGATATTATAACAACGTTAATCCACTAGGAAAATCAGGTGATTTTATAACTGCTCCTGAAATATCTCAATTATTTGGAGAAATTATAGGGCTATATATTTATAATATTTGGAAAGAAAAATTTAATAACAATTTTAATTTAATTGAATTAGGGCCTGGTAAAGGATCTTTATTGTTAGATATATTAAGAATTACAAAAGGATTTTCAAAATTTAAAGAAAATTTAAATATATATCTTATCGAAATAAATAAAACTCTTATAAATAAACAAAAAAAAAATATTCTTTTTAATAAATTAGATTTACAGAAATTTCAGTGGAATTCAAATATTTCTAATATAGAAAAAAAAAATTCAATAATAATAGCAAATGAATTTTTTGACTGTTTTCCTGTTAGACATTTTGTCAAAAGAAATAATAAATGGAAAGAAAAAGTTATTAATTACAATGAGGATGAAAAAAAATTTTATTATCAATTTGAAGACATAGATGATGATAAAACGATTATTAAACTATCTAACTACTCTACAAATGATATTGCTGAAATTTCAAATCAAAGTGAAGAATATTTTGAATCTATTTGTAAATTTATTTCAAAAATTCAAGGAGTTTTTATAATAATAGATTATGGATATTACGATTTTCCTGGACATTTCACGCTGCAAGCTATTTTGAATCATAAATATTCTAATTTGTTAGATAATCCAGGTAAGCAAGATATTTCCTCTTTGGTTAATTTTAAAAGTTTTATCAAAATAGCAAAAAATTATGATTTATCTGTAGAATATTTAAATCAAAAAGAATTTCTAGAAAATCATGGTATTGTAAAGAGAAAAGAAAGCTTAAAAAAAGTTGCAAATGAAGAAACAAAGATTGAAATTGAAAATGCATTTAGTAGGTTACTTAACGAAAAAAATATGGGGTCAGACTTTAAGTTTTTAATTATATCAAATAAATAAGAATATTTAAGTGAATATTTATAATAAAAATTATTTTAATCTAAAAAAAATAGATACAACGCAAATTATCTATGGTTTTTTTTCTAAAGAAGGAGGTTTTTCAAAAAAAAATTATACGTCTCTTAATTGCAATATGTCATCAGGAGATAATAAAGAAGTCATTAAAAAAAATATTGAAATTTCAAAAATCAATTTAAATATTAAGAATCATAGATTAAAATTTATTAAACAAACACATTCTTCTAAAATTTTTGTCATTAGTAAAAATAATTTTCATTTAAACATTGAGGCCGATGGAATTATCACAAAAGACAAAACCATTGCTTTAGCTATTTTAACAGCTGATTGTGCACCTATTTTTATTTATGATAAAAAATATTCATTAATCTGCGCTTTACATTCTGGATGGAAAGGATGTTTTAATAATATTATTAAAAACGCTATAATGAAAATTCGTGATATTAACTCTAATAAAAATAATTTAAATGCTATAATAGGTCCTTGCTTAGGTAAAAATAATTTTGAAGTCAGCGAAGAATTTAAAAATAATTTTATTAAAAAAGAAAAATTATATGAGTGTTTTTTTATAAAAAAATTAGATAAAGCAAAGTATCTTTTTGATATGAGAGGATTAATAAATTATCAATTAAAGCAAAATGCAATAAATAATATTTCAAATATTGATATTGATACATATACCAACAAAAATCTTTTTTTTAGTCATAGGAGGTCATTTCAGCAGAAAAAACTGCCCACCGGTAGAATGATTAACATTATAGCTTTTAAAGCAAATCCTTAGTTTTTTTAAACTTGATCTATTATATTTATTCTATAATGATCTATAATTAATAAATGAAAATAGTTGCTTGCAATAGTAATAAACAACTTGCTGAAGCGATATCTTCTTACATTGGTGTTAAATTATCAGATGCATCGATTAGAAAATTTGCAGATGATGAAATTTTTGTTGAAATTAACGAGCATATAAGAGGGGAAGATGTTTTTATTATTCAATCAACCTCACATCCAGCTAATGATCATCTCTTAGAACTCTTGATAGCAATAGATGCAGCAAAAAGAGGTTCCGCACGTCGTATAACTGCAGTTATACCTTATTATGGTTATGCTAGACAAGACAGAAAAACTGGACCAAGAACACCAATTACTGCTAAACTTGTTGCTAATTTACTTACATCTTCAGGCGCAAGTAGAGTTTTGACAATGGATTTACATGCAGGGCAGATTCAAGGTTTTTTTGATATTCCTTTAGATAATATTTTTTCTGCTCCTCCTATTATTAAAGATATGAAAAAGAAATTTTCAAATAATGAAAATCTTGTAATTTGTTCTCCTGATGTTGGAGGTGTGGTAAGAGCTAGAGCTTTTGCTAAAAGATTAAATGCTGGTCTAGCTATCGCAGACAAAAGAAGAGAGAAAGCGGGAGAATCAGAAATTATGAATATTATTGGAGAAGTTAAAGACAAAACATGTATTTTGTTAGATGATATAGTAGATTCGGCCGGTACTTTATGTAATGCTGCAAAAGCCCTTAAAGATCATGGAGCCAAAGAAATATATTCTTACATTGCACATGGTGTTTTATCAGGAAAAGCTGTGCAAAAGATCACCAATTCAGAAATTAAAGAATTGGTATTAACTGATAGCATCCAAGCATCAGATGAAATAAAAAAAGTAAAAAATATTAGACATATAAGCATAGCTCCTTTAATGGGGGAGGCGATAAAAAGAATAAATAGTGATTCTTCAATATCTGAGCTTTTTGACTAAGTAGGTTTTTTAAATATGGAAAATTATAAAGTTTCAATTAGATCAAATGAAGCTGGTTCCAACAAGTCATTATTAAAAAAAGGACTTGTGCCAGGAATTATTTATGGAAAAGGAACAGAATCAACAAAAATAATTTTTGAAAATAAAGTTCTTCAAAAATTGATGCATCAAGGTGGTTTTTATTCAAAAATTTTAGATTTGAATGTTGATGGAAAGCCTGAAAAAGTTCTGCCAAAAGAATTGCAATATCATCCCGTTTCAGACAGACTTATTCATTGTGACTTCTTGAGAGTACAAGAGAACACTAAAGTTACTGTAGAAGTTCCTATAGAATTTTCAAATCAAGAAACTTGCCCAGGATTAAAAAAAGGCGGTGTTTTAAATTTAGTTAGAAGATTAGTTGAGTTAACATGTCTTGCAAATAATATTCCCGAAAAACTAGAATTTGATTTAATTAGTAGTGAAATTGGTGATTCTATTAAGATTAGTAATATAATTTTACCAGAGGGCGTTAAACCAACCATTTCTGATAGAGATTTTGTGATTGCAACTCTTGTTCCGCCTACTGTTGAAGTTGAGGAAACGAAACCAGAAGAAACAGCAGAAGGAGATGAATCTTCAGGAGACGAAACAAAACAAGAAGAAAAAACTGAAGATAAAGACAAAACTGAAGGTAAAGAGAAAAAAGAAGACTCAACGGAAGAAAAATCTAAATAAGAAGGAAGACAATCTTCTATTTGAATATTATAATTAAAAATAATGTGGTTTATTTGTGGACTAGGAAATCCTGGCAGGGAATATAAGAAAACAAGACATAATCTTGGATTCGATATATTGGATTCAATTGTTAAAAAAAATAATTTTCAAATAAATAAAGAAGATAAAAATAAAATATTATTCAAAGGAAATTTTGGAAATAATACTTGTTTATTCTGTAAACCAATGACATTTATGAATTTATCTGGTCAAGTCATAGGCAAATTAGTAAATTATTACAAAATACCAAAATCTAAAATTATTATTATTCATGATGATATTGATCTTATGCTTGGTAAAATTAAAATAAAAACTGGAGGAGGAAGCGGTGGTCATAATGGTATATCTAGTATAGATAATTCAATAGGTAAAAATTATAGAAGAATAAAAATAGGCGTGGGAAGACCTGTATCTAAGGAATTTGTATCGTCCTTTGTGTTAGAAAAATTTGATAAATTTGATCGAGAAATTATAGATAGGTTAATCAATAAAATTACAAAAAATTTTGAGTTAATATTAAATGATGAGTCACTTTTTTTAACAAAAATAGCTTTAGAAATAAAAAAATAATGGGCTTTAAATGCGGGATTATTGGCTTGCCTAACGTAGGAAAATCTACAATCTTCAATGCTTTAACAGAATCCAATAAAGCTGAAGCAGCTAATTATCCTTTTGCTACAATTGAACCTAATATAGGTAGAGTGCCTGTACCTGATGAAAGATTAAAAATTTTGTCGGAAATAAGTAGCAGTAAAAATACTATTCCAACATTCATAGATTTTGTTGATATAGCAGGGTTGGTAAAAGGAGCTTCTCAGGGTGAGGGTTTAGGAAATAAATTTTTATCTCACATTAGGGAGGTCGATGCAATAGCTCACGTGGTTAGATGTTTTGAAAATAATAATATTTCTCATGTTTCTTCTTCTATAAACCCAAAAAATGATATTGAAACGATTACTACAGAATTAATTTTAGCTGATTTAGAAACATTACAAAATAAAATTATTTCTTTAGATAAAAAAGCTAAAAGTGGAGATAAATTGATAAAAAAACAATTAGTTGTTTTAAAAACCCTTATTAATATTTTAAATGAAAATAAAAAAATTAATATTAATGAATTTGATGAAGAGGATAGATTTTTTGTTAAATGTTTAAACTTAATATCAATGAAACCTTTACTTTACATATGCAATGTAGATGAAAGTTCAATTATTACAGGAAATAAATTTTCAAAAGAAGTTGAACAAATAGCAGTAGAAGAAGAAAATGGAACAGTAAATGTTTCAGCAGTTATTGAATCACAAATTTCTGAATTTGAGAATAAAGAAGAAAAATTATTAATGTTAAAAGATTTAGGTTTGCAACAAACAACATTAAATAAAGTTATTAACGCTGGATATAATCTGTTAAACTTAATTACTTTTTTTACCTCAGGCCCTAAAGAAACTCGAGCTTGGACAATTATTAAAAATACAAAGGTAGCTAAAGCTGCTGGGAAAATTCATTCTGATTTTGAAAAGGGATTTATTCGGGCAGAAACTATATCTTACAATGATTTTATAGATTTCAAAGGTGAGTTGGCTTGCAGAGAGTTAGGAAAGTTAAGACAAGAAGGAAAAGATTATATCGTAAAAGATGGCGAAATATTTCATTTTTTATTTAAAGTTTAACTAACATCTTTCCATAACCTAACTTTCATTAAATAGAAAAGTAAGCCAGTAATTAAAAAGAAAAGAATTACTTTTATACCCATATTTTTTCTAACCTCTAATTCTGGTTCAGCTGACCATGCCAAAAATGTTACCACATCCTCAGCTAATTGAGGAAGTGTGTTTTCTGTTCCATCATCATAATCAACATATTCATCATCCAAAGGCTGTGCCATTGCAATTTGATGTCCTTCATACCATTTATTATAGTACATTCCCTCGCTTAATTCAAAACCCTGCGGAGGTTCATCATATCCTAAAAGAAGATTATAAAGATAGTCGGCTCCGTTCTTTCTAGCCTTAACGATAACTGAAAGGTCTGGGGGATAGGATCCATTATTGCTAATTCTTGCTTCTTGGTCATTTGCATATGGTGAAACAAATCTATCAGCAGGTTTTGCAGATCTCTCAAACATTTCTCCTTCATCATTTGGTCCATCAATAACTGTATAGTCAGATGCTATAGCTTTAATTTGATCTTCGGAAAAACCAATATCAATAAGATCTCTATAATATAGTAAATTCATAGAATGGCATCCAGAACAAACTTCTCTATAAACTTTATAACCTCTCTGAATTGCAGATTTATCAAAGGTCCCTGTTAATCCAGTAAAAGACCATTCATGCTTAGGTATTTTTTGATCTGAATTCCCAGCTGCAAAGCTACTAATAGGTATAATGAAAGATAATGTTAGTATTAATGCTCTCAATATTTTCATCTTAATAATTTTTTCCATCAATATAGACATCTCTAATACTTGCTGGCAAATGACCTGGTTTTTCATATTTTCCTATTAGAGGAGTAATAATTAAGAAAAAGGCAAAGTAATAAACAAGTCCAATTCTTGCTATTAGTAGATAAATTCCTTCAGCAGGCATCATGCCGACGTAACCTAAAACAAAAAAATTAACAAAAAATAACATCATAAACCATTTGTAGATAGGTCTGTAATTACAACTTCTTGTTTTAGATGAGTCTAACCATGGTAGAATAAATAATATTGCAATTGCTCCAAACATTAGAATTACGCCACCTAATTTATCAGGAATAGCACGTAAAATTGCATAAAATGGTGCTAAATACCAATTAGCTACAATATGGCTTGGAGTAACAAGAGGATCAGCTGGAATATAATTATCAACTTCTGCCATTAAGTTTGGACCAAAAAATATAATAGCTGATATAACCACGCCAAATACACAAACCATGAATGTATCTTTTACTAACATGTAAGGGAAAAATTTAACTGTATCATCTTTTGATTTAATATCAATTCCCGCTGGATTATTTGAACCGTGCACATGTACTGCTGCTACATGCAAACCAACAACTCCTAAAATAACAAAAGGTAAAACATAATGAAGTGCAAAAAATCTATTAAGCGTTGCATTCCCAACTGTATAGTCTCCTAGTATCCAAGTTTTTAAACCTTCTCCAATTAAAGGAATAGCGCTAAAAAGATTTGTAATAACTGTTGCTCCCCAATATGACATTTGACCCCAAGGAAGAACATACCCTAAAAAAGAAGTAGCCATCATTAATAAAAAGATAAAGACACCAAGAATCCAGTTAAGTTCTCTTGGATATTTATATGAACCATAATACATGCTTCGTAACATATGAATATAAACAACAATAAAGAAGAAAGCTGCACCGTTAGAATGAAGATATCTTAGTAACCATCCATAACTAACATCTCGCATAATTCTCTCTACACTATTGAAAGCCATGTCAGTGTGAGGAGTATAATTCATTGCTAAAAATATTCCGCTAACAATTAAAATTACAAGAATAATAGAGGCAAGAGCACCAAAGCTCCAAAAATAATTACAATTTTTGGGCATTGGATAATCTCCATACTCTTTTTCAATATATGAAACAATTGGCAGTCTATATTCTATCCAATTTAGAAAAGAATTTTTATATTTTTTGGGTTCTGAAGAATTTTGCATATGATTTATAATATTATATATAACAAAAATTGCAAAAAAACTGATTTTTTTTTGTGCCAGCTTGACGCAATTGGTTTATTTAGATAACAAATTTTTTAAGAATATTTATTAATTGCATAAAATTTTATATGAGAATTGCTTTATTTCAACCCGATATACCACAAAATACCGGTAATATTTTTCGCTTAGGTGCATGTCTTGGAATAAGCTTGGATATTATTGAGCCTACAGGATATGTTTTTGATGAAAAAAGATTTAAAAGGTCTGCAATGGATTATTTTGAAAAAGTGGATTTTAAAAGACATCTTGATTGGAATGAGTTTATTAAATGGGTGAATATAAATAATTTTAGATTGATACTGCTAACAACTAAAGCAAACGAATCTTACCTGAATTTTAGTTTTAAAAAAAATGATATTTTATTATTTGGAAGAGAAAGTGCCGGTGTACCAGATTTAGTTCACAACATAGTGGATTCAAAACTTACAATACCCATGCGAAAAGGATTAAGGTCAATTAATTTAAGTAGTGCAGTTGCTATGGTTGCTGGTGAAGCTTGTAGACAATTAAAAATTATATAACTAAAAAAAATTATTTATTCTTTTCATACATTTTATACCCAAAACATAATTATCTTCAAGCCACCAGTTGTTAACTTGTTTAATTAAATTATTTTTTTCATTTTTAATTATAAAATCTTGAAAAGAATTTATTGGAAAATGATTTTTTAACATTTTAAGCAATTCTATTCTCATTGCTTCGTTTGATACAAATTTATTTAAACTAGGGATATATTTTAAAATAATTTTTTCATAATCTGACAAAACATTTAGTTCTTCAAAACACCCTAAAAATCTAAAATAACGAAAAATTCTAAGATAATCTTCTGTAATTCTCTTATCTATATCTCCTATAAATTTAACCTGTTGATTAGAAAGATCTTCTAAACCTGAAAAATAATCATAAAGATTCCCAGTTAAAGATAAATACAAAGCATTTATAGTAAAATCCCTTCTAAGGGCATCTTTCTTCCAACTATCAGTAAATCTAATATTAGTATCTCTACCCTTTTGATTAAAATCTTGCCTTAAACACGTTACTTGAAACTTTTTTTCTTCAAACCATATAATGAATGAACCGTATTTTTTAGCATAATCATCAAATTTTATATTTGATGATTGCAAAATATTAATAACTTTTTCAGGATGGGACTTTACTGCAAAATCAATATCTTCAATAGGTTTTTTCAACAAAGCATCTCTTATGCACCCGCCAACAAAACGTATCTCAATTTTTTGTTCATAAAAAAAATCAATTATTTCTTTTACTCCTTTTTTTTGAGTAAAAGTTTGTATTAAATTTTGTTTCATTATATTAATTAACTTTATATATTGTAATAATGCCTCAATCTAATGAAAATCCAGAAGAGATTTTAAATACTATAAAAGCGCAATTAAAACTTAGTGTAACTGACAGACATCATGGGTTCCACACTCCAGTATTTACCAATATTAATAATAATGAGATTTCTTCAAGAACGGTAGTTTTAAGAAATTTTGACGATAATAAATTTATAATTAGCTTTCATACGGATTATCGCTCAATAAAAATTAAAGATATTTTAAATAAACCTCAAACATATTTTGTTTTTTATGATTTTAAAACAAAAATTCAACTTAGAATTAAAACTCAATCCTTAATTGAATATAATAATAATTCTGCATTATTAGCTTGGAAAAAAACAAAATTATCAAGTAGAAAATGTTATCTTACAGAAAAAGCACCCAGCTCAAAAACTAATTTAGCTGAAGATGGTATACCTTCGCATTTAATTGGTAAGGATCCTGATAAGGAAGCAAGTGAGGCGGGATATAAAAACTTTGCTTTAGTAAATAATAAAATTAACAGCATAGAATGGCTATATTTATCGTATACCGGGCATAGAAGGCTAAGAATAGATATAAACGGAAAAAAAATTGAATATCAATGGCTTATTCCTTAATATTGTTTGACTTATATAAAATCAATTCGTAATAGGGTTCGTTTTATTTTAAATAGGTATCAAAAATGAAGAGAACGTACCAGCCCAGTAAGGTAGTAAGAAAAAGGCGACATGGTTTTAGGGCCAGAATGGCAACCAAAGCCGGTAGACAGATTATTAATCGAAGAAGAGCAAAAGGAAGAGCAACACTTAGCTCTTAAGCCGGGCAATGGCCCATATAATTAAAACAATTAAAAAAAGATCAACATTTACTTTGATGCGCGAAAAAGGCCTATTTGTTAAAGGGCAATCAATTAACTTGCAATTTCTACAAGATAAAGAATTAGATAAAACCATTCTTGTTGGATATACAGCTACAAAGAAAATAGGAAATGCTGTAAAACG
>CEUZ01017837.1_pt1 | contig 20064 bp, 16 predicted proteins | sample 361511 | NCBI WGS metagenome assembly CEUZ01 (sample SAMEA2622822, study PRJEB7988) | marine metagenome | biome: marine biome (ENVO:00000447); feature: surface water layer (ENVO:00002042); material: "saline water (ENVO:00002010), including plankton (ENVO:xxxxxxxx)" | depth 5 m
CATAAAATCATTTTATAAATATCTGGTGAAATCTGAACACGTTTCGCGCAACCCTGCTATCCATGTTAAAACACCAAAAGTATCCAAATCACTCCCTAATTTTGTAGATCAAAAAGTCATAGAACGACTGATGGAAAGTCCAGATGATTCAACACCCATGGGTCTCCGCGACCGGAGTATTCTGGAATTATTTTATTCAACGGGCATCCGATTGAATGAATTAATTCAATTGGATGTGGGGCATGTAGATATAGTCAATCAGTTAATCAAAGTAAAGGGAAAAGGAGATAAAGAACGGTTGATTCCCTTTGGAAACAGAGCGAAATTTTGGGTAGAAAATTACCTAAATAATCGTGGTTTATCGTTCAATTCTGCGCCATCAGACAGACCTTTATTTGTAAATACAAAAGATCAAAGGGTCCCCACAAGCACGGTACAAAGACGAATGCGTAATTATATCAAATATGTGGCTGAGGGCAACCGATTGGGACCCCATATTTTACGCCATTCTTTTGCAACACATTTGATGGATAATGGGGCAGATATCCGCGCGGTAAAAGATTTGTTGGGGCATAGTAGTTTGTCCTCAACTCAGGTATATACACATATACAGCCTGAAAAAATGAAAAAAGTATATAAACAAGCCCACCCGCACGGTGAAAAATAGGAGAGTAAATGCTTATCGCTAGTAAAAATTTAGGATTAGACACACTGGGTATCACCGGTGTAGAAGAAGTGCATCGAAATTTGTCCATTGACCGTCTCATTGAAGAAACAGTAAATAATGGAGAAGGGGTTTTTGGCCCCAGAGGATGCACTATCGTTGATACGGGTAAATATACGGGTCGGTCCCCCAAGGATAAATATATCGTAGATGAACCCACCTCCACAGATGAACTGTGGTGGGGGCCAGTGAATCGAAAAATAGATGAAGCCATTTTTGATGAATTATATGAAAAAGTGATCAATTATTATAATACTGATGATTCCAAAACGTATATGTTTGATGGGTTTGCTGGATTCGATCCCAATTACAGTATTAATGTGCGGATTTTGGCCAAACGGGCATGGCAGGCACACTTCGTCCATAATATGTTCATCCGGCCTGAGGTAGAACAATTAAATGGGTTTGCACCTGACTTCACCATCATCAATGCATCTAGTGTCTTCAATGAGGATTTTGAAAAGTATGGGATGAATTCTGAAACATTTATCATTTTTCATATGGGCAAGCGGTTAGCCATTATCGGCGGTACTGAGTATGGTGGCGAAATGAAAAAGGGTATTTTTTCTGTCCTCCATTATATGCTCCCCTTAAAAGGGGTTTTATCTATGCATTGTTCGGCCAATGTGGATGAAGATGGAGGGAATGCAGCTATCTTTTTTGGCTTGAGCGGCACAGGTAAGACCACCCTGTCTACGGATCCCAAGCGGCCATTAATTGGTGATGATGAGCATGGATGGTCCGATGACGGTATTTTCAATTTCGAAGGTGGATGCTATGCAAAAACCATTAATCTAAATCCGGAAAATGAACCGGATATTTATAATGCCATCCGAAAAGGTGCCCTATTAGAAAATGTGGTATATGACGAAGCAACAGGTGAAGTGGACTATGATGATGGATCCAAAACAGAAAATACACGTGTTTCATATCCATTGAATTACATTGATAATTCTGTATATGGTATGGGTAAACCAGCTGTTGCTGGCCATCCGGATACCATTATCTTCCTCACTTGTGATGCCTATGGTGTTTTCCCCCCAGTGGCCAAACTTTCGCCGGAGCAAGCCATGTACCATTTTATCAGCGGATATACGGCAAAAGTGGCTGGAACAGAACGGGGTGTTACGGAACCAACCGCTACTTTTTCGCCATGTTTTGGAGGACCGTTTTTGACACTACATCCATTGCGGTATGCCGAATTGCTTCGAGAGAAAATGAATAGTCATCAGACACCGGCATACTTGGTGAATACAGGATGGGTGGGCGCCAGTGCACAATCGGGCGCAAAACGAATTTCATTGCCCGTAACACGAGCGATCATCCATGCGATTCTGGATGGTAATATTAATGATTCTGAATTTGAAGTTGATCCATATTTTGGCATTTTGGTTCCCAAAACACTGGGTGATATTGATGCCAGTTTGCTTATCCCTAAAAACATTTGGGCAGATGAAGAAGAGTATCGATCAACAGCTATGGATCTTGTTAAGAAATTTCAGGATAATTTCACACAATATGATTTGGGCGATGAATACGTAAGGGATGCAGGGCCTTCTATAACCGTATAACAAAAGAGTCATTATGAATATTGGATTTACAGCCAGACATTTTCAAGCACCAGATGACCTCCGGGATCATGCAGAAGAAGGTGTATTTAAGTTTGAAAAATATTTCAAGCGTATCAATAATTGTTACATCGTTATATCACATGAAAATAGTTTATTCGCCACAGAAATCAATTTACATATGACTCAGCATGATCTGAATGCAAAAGCCTCATCCACAAATGGATTTCAATCCATTGACGATTATATTGAAAAAATATATCATCAGATTGTCAAAATTGTGGATAAGTGGAAAAAGCACCGATAAACAATTATATCGCCGATTTGGAGGGGTTTATTAGCTATTGTAAATTATCGGTTGTTATAACAACAACATAATTAAATCAGGATAACATGAGCAAATTTGTATTTACATCTGAATCAGTTTCAGAAGGCCATCCGGACAAGGTATGTGATGCCATATCGGATGCTATCTTAGACAACTTACTTTCGCAGGACCCTCAGTCTCGTGTGGCCTGCGAAACATTGGCCACCACCGGCACAATTGTGGTTTCCGGTGAAGTTACATCGCAAGGATTCGTAGATGTTGAACGGGTAGTGAGAGAAACTCTATGCGAAATTGGGTATACGGATAAAGCCTATGGCATGGATGCTGAAACAGTAAAAGTGCTATCCATGCTGGATAAACAAAGTCCTGAAATTGCGCAAGGTGTGGATGAAGGCGCAGGTCTCCATGAAGAACAGGGCGCCGGTGACCAGGGCCTTATGTTTGGTTTTGCATGTAATGAAACCAATGAACTTATGCCATTGCCAATTCATCTTTCTCATCGCCTGGTCGAACGGATGACAGACCTGCGAAAAGATGGGTCCATCCCTTGGTTGCGGCCCGACAGTAAATCACAGGTATCTGTGGCATATGAAAATGGAAATCCAGTTTCCATTACGAAAGTCGTTATTGCTACACAGCATAATGATATGTTGGACCAATTTGAGAATGAATCTGCCGAACATGATTTTGTTGAATCTGAAATGATAGAAAAAGTAATCAAGCCCGTATTGGATGAGTGCGGATTACCCTATGAAGAAGAATTTATTGTGAATGGAACTGGTCGATTTGTTTTTGGTGGCCCTGAAGCAGATACAGGATTAACTGGACGGAAAATCATCGTAGATACATACGGTGGCTATGCCCCCCATGGCGGTGGTGCATTCTCTGGAAAAGATCCTTCAAAAGTGGACCGTTCTGCAGCCTATATGGCTCGCTATATTGCCAAAAATATTGTAGCTGCCGGATTGGCTGATAAATGTGAAGTGCAGCTTTCATATAGTATTGGCGTGGCAGAACCCACCTCATTTTATGTGAAATCATTGGGAACGAGCGATCTTTCTGATGCAGAGTTGACTGAAGTAGCCAAAACTGTATTTCCTGTTCGTCCAGGTGGCATCATTGACCACTTAAAATTAAAACATCCCCGGTATAGACCAACAGCCGCCAATGGACATTTTGGCCGCGAAAATGAGTTGTTCACCTGGGAGAAAACAGATATGGTTGATGCATTGAGATCAGCCATTACTGAAAGGAATTAATCATGGCTTTAGCAGAAATGACTCAAACCGATCGATTGCCCTATAAAGTGAAAGATATCTCTTTGGCTGAATGGGGAAGAAAAGAAATCACATTAGCCGAAGCAGAAATGCCAGGCTTAATATCAATTCGTGAAGAATACGGTCCTTCTCAACCATTGGCAGGCGCGCGTATCGCAGGCTGTTTGCATATGACCATTCAAACAGCGGTATTGATTGAAACATTGGTAGAACTAGGTGCTGAGGTGACATGGTCATCCTGCAATATTTTTTCAACACAGGACCATGCCGCTGCGGCCATCGCAGCAACCGGTATTCCAGTGTATGCATGGAAAGGTATGACCGAAGAAGAATTTGATTGGTGCATCGAGCAAACATTGTTTGCTTTCTCTGATGGTCAATCGCTCAATATGATTTTGGATGATGGGGGCGATTTAACCAATATGGTATTGGATGACTTTCCTGAATTGGTTGCCAACATTAAAGGATTATCCGAAGAAACCACGACCGGTGTACATCGATTATATGATCGTGTAAAAAATGGTACGCTCACAATGCCGGCGATCAATGTGAATGATTCAGTTACGAAATCAAAATTTGATAATAAATACGGATGTAAAGAATCTTTGGTAGATGCCATTCGCCGTTCTACTGATGTAATGATGGCGGGTAAAGTAGCTGTTGTTGCTGGTTATGGTGATGTGGGTAAAGGATCTGCTGCTTCATTGCGCGGTGCGGGTGCTCGCGTAATTGTAACAGAAATTGATCCCATTTGTGCACTGCAAGCTGCCATGGATGGATATCCGGTTAAACGGATGGAAACGGCCATACCGGAAGCGGATATTGTAGTGACGGCTACTGGCAATAAAGATATTGTAGAAGGCCGTCATTTTGAAGCCATGAAAGATAAAACCATTGTCTGCAATATTGGTCATTTCGATAATGAAATTGATATGGCATGGCTAAATGAAAAATATGGTCATACGAAAGATGAAATCAAACCTCAGGTGGATAAATATACGCTCAATGGTAACGATATCATTGTTTTGGCTGAAGGCCGATTGGTGAATCTAGGATGTGCAACTGGCCATCCATCATTTGTCATGAGTAATTCATTCTCGAACCAAACCTTGGCCCAGATTGAACTATGGACTAACAGCGAAAACTATGATAACGATGTATATGTATTGCCCAAACACCTGGACGAAAAAGTAGCTATGCTCCACTTGAAAAAATTGGGTGTAGAATTAACTGAACTCCGAGAAGACCAAGCAGAATACATTGGTGTAATGGTAGAAGGCCCATTTAAATCGGAGCAATACCGCTACTAATCGATCATCGTTTTTAATTATTTTTACAAAAGAGTCCCAAATATTTTGGGGCTCTTTTTTTTGTGGAAAAAGGGTGTGATTTCAGGTCAATTTCGGGAATGGATCGGTGGACGGTTCATCCCTTTTAGTATGAAAATGGTACACAAAAATTATAAATCAATCCGATCCAGATTTATCATGGGTCTTCTTTGCTTTTTTTCTCTCAGTTGCGATTTTAAAAATCCATTGGCATTTGAAATGCCCACATGGTTCTTTGAACTGACCTTTCCCTTGGTGCAAAAAAAGTATTCACTTGAAGGGATGGTGAATAATACACAGATCTTTTCTACGCCTGATTCCATCGGCATGCAGCTCATGTTTGGCGGCACGTTGCCGGATACATCCATCGGCTCCAATATACTTGAAGTGGAACTGAATCAAAACATCCAATACACTCAACCGGCCATAGCAGGGCCAACTTATTCATTTGCTTTGGATACAATCATACCTATCCCTCCGATAACGATTGTGCCCGGTGGACAATTAACCAATAGTAGCGGTACGGTCTTTTCTGTACCGCCAACCACGAATCAGACCGTGAACCGGTTGGTTTGGAATACAATCGCATCTGCAATAGACACAACTATATCCTTTACTATTATTTTGCCGCAAATTCCATCCAGCCAATTGCCGAGCTTTATTCAATCGGTAAATGGTGTAGTCATTCAGTCCGATAATGGGGCAAATGTAAGTGATTTTGTAACGACAGTTGCCAATGATGGTGTGCCCACAAATGTAACCAATCCGACAGTTGCATTGGTCACCGATATCACATCACCGCCTAAATCTTTGGCCAACCATACCCAATCCACTTTGACAAAAGATTCTAGTTTTGGCCCAGAAACCACTTCCCTAAGTCAGGACAGTTTAGGAAAAGCGATACGAGTGGATGTAGGATTTGGGATTGCTACCACCAGTAATGCCACGGTTACCATTAATGCTGGCGATAAAGTGCAAGTGAACCTCGCCATACGATTAAGAATCGCCGGTGTGGATTCAGCAATCGTTCAAGTTTCAAAATCTGAATTACCTATGACACTTCCAAAAATTATCTTGCCAACAGATATTGAGATTTATGGTGGAAAATTGAAATCACCCAGCACATTTGATGTGAATGAAATCAATGTAAAAAGCATATCCAGTACTTATCCTTTCAATGTGGATTTTGATATGAATTTCAGGAATTATTTACCGCCGGCCGGCAAGGATTCCACCAAACTCGATACAACCTTGAAAAAGGGCGTAACTATTACAAAAGTGTACAACTTGGATGGATATACATTTATAAATCCCGCAGGAAGTGATAATGCCTTAACAGAATTAACACTGGATGTATCGGCCGTGTTGCCCGCACAAACAGCAAAAATACCCTTAGACGGTTCCAATATCGGCGGTATTTCTTTGGACTTGGCATTGAAAAAGCTTCACTTTGAAACATTGGAAGCCAATATCATTCAGGAATTTCCGCCAACGACATTTTCCATTGCTGGCATGCCGTTGGGTTTTTCAGGGATGGAATTCATCAATACTCAACTCGAAATTGAAATGAAGAATGGGATTCGCCTACCGGTGGTCCTTGATTTTGATATGGTTGGGATTAATCAAGCGGGAGATTCTATGAAGGTGAAGGCACTCTCCACATTGGCCAGGCCCACGAATACAGGAGACACAACCAAGACTATTGTACGGCTTTCAAATGAGGGAACTACCACCCTCAAATACAAATCACCTGCATCTGTGACCTATTATGATAGTGTAAACGTAGCACCGAAAACAGGTGAATCCACCATTGTGGATCTTATGTCATCCAATCCTGCTGTGTTTAATGTGAATTCGAGAGCACGTATTGATGGACGTGGTACACTGGATGCCAATATGTTTATTGGTGGTGAATACATAATGTTGGCGCCCTTTGAAGTGATTATGGCACCCATGACGTTTATTTCAGTTACCAATTCTGCGGTTCAAGAAATGAACCATACCAACCGGAACCGCATTCGATCTACCCTACAGACTGCCAGTATGAATTTGACTGTAGAGAATAAAATTCCTTCTGGTGGTGAATTGGCCATGCTCATGTCAAATACTGGATATTTCCCGACGGATACAACAGTGGCTGCCTTGTCCGCATTTAAAGATTCTATGGTGGTGAAATTAAATTGGGCTAGTACAGATAGTGTTTACATGGTCTCCAGGTGTGACAGCCTGAATCCTTCCACAGGGAATTATTATATTTTTGATGTGATGGATGATTTTACCGATTGTGTAAATGATATGGCCTATCTAGTGAAGACTACCGGTTCCGGAATGGATACGGTTATTTCTTACGTGGATACCCTTTTAAAAATTCCATTGCCTGATCCTGTAAGCTTTTATCCGGCCACCAATTCAGGCGTCCATGCAGGCCAGGTCAAAGAACCGGGGGTGGCAGCATATATCAGCCCAATCAAAACATCAACCATTCGACTGATGACCAATCCCGGCCAGCCCTATATGGCACCACGTTTTTATTTAAAAGGCTCCGATGGGAAAAAGGTATATATGTCTACTGCAGATTATATTGACATCAATTCGAATATCACCTTCAATTTAAGTAGTACAGGTATGACCAGCGGTGCGCCGAACGAAATCGCAGTTAAATATCCCAATGGAGGGCAAACCTTAAATAAAAACAACCCGGTGATCATTAAATGGAAAACTTTCGGGACGGTGGAGAAAGTTAATGTGGCTTATTTTGCGGGGACCGATCCCGATATGACTAAAGATGAGGGTTGGACCAATATTTCTACAGAAGTGGCGAATGTGGATTCATTGGTTTGGACACCGAGTGCCACAACGGGCATCAATTCAATGGCATCCAGTTTAAGGGATAGTGTGCGCATTCGTGTTCAATCGACTGATGGAAAAACTGTAGATATGAATGGTTGGTATTTCACCATCAGTCACGGTGACAGTGAAAAATCAGAACGAAAAATAGTGACCACTAATCATTGGGGAAAGAAAAACACATTTTGATGCGGCTTTGGGTCACCATAATTCTTTTAATGATTGGTCTCTGTTTTGGACAAAAACGAGATCCGAGGTCGGTAGCTATGGCTGGTGCAACGACCACGATTGCCGATGGCATTTATGCAGTTGGGTTTAATCCCGGACTCATTGCATTTCAAAAGGATAAACCATTTATGCTCCAATTGGGTGGATTCGATTTTGGTTTGGGCAATAATTATTTATCCATGGCAGCCATGAGAGCACTTAGTGGCGATACCTTAGATAATGATGAAAAAACCACCATTATCAATCGTCTCGAAAATAGTGGAGGACTTACCTTTGATATGAATGGGCAAATTGCCATCCCTGGAATTAACTATGCCGCGGGGAATATGGCCATTACATCCAATTTCATGTATATGAGTTCTTATGCCATTCCGGCGGGTATGGCCCGGCTCATGCTAGAAGGTAATGCAAATAATCCGGATGTGGATATGACTTTAGGTATGGAAATCATGGGTGTGAATGAAATGGGATTTTCATTCGCCGTGCCATACGAATCATTCGCTGTTGGGTTTACATTAAAATATCTGCAGGGGATATTTTATATGGGAATCGATCCTGATTCCAGTCAAGCCAACTTTGTTACCACACCTCAGGCCGTATATGGTTCAGGAACCTATCATCTTCGGCAAGGATTCGGTGGCGCCGGTTATGGCATCGATATTGGACTAGCCACAAAAGAAGTAAATGGAATGCGGTTTGGTGTATCTCTCATTAATGCCATAGGTACTATTGGATGGAATAAGCCATCCTTCATTAAAGATATTATGGAATATCCTCTGAAATGGAAAGGGGAGCGGCTATCAGATAGTGTGGCCGTTTTATATACTTATAAGATCGATTCACTTCGTGCAGATAATTTATCGGGGACATCATTATTTTCATCCAGTTCAACTGTCGTCAAAAACTTAGATGAAAATGGAAAGGTGAAACAATTCAATATTCGGTATCCGGCCACTCTTCGATTTGGGGCTTCTTATAAAAAGGATGATTTACTCCTCAGTTCAGATTTAACTACGGGATTTGAAAATCGATTATATGCCAATTCGAGGTGGCGATGGGCCATGGGTGCAGAACTTCAACGATTCCCGGTCATGCCCTTGCGGATGGGCTTCGCGTGGGAAGGAATGGATCGAACTGAATTGGGTATGGGTGTCGGATTCCATGGCGGTCCGGTGATGATTGACCTGGCATTCTCATTCCGGAATGGATTATGGATTCACTCCATGAAAGGATTAAATGTGTCTCTCGGATTTACCATGACCAGTTTTAAAGGGAGAAAAGAAAAAAGCGATGGCGTAGATAGCGGCCCCTTGCCAGTGCCGGAGGAATCACTTCCGAGCGAGAATGAGGAGCAAAACGCCACCGATGGAAAATAACACATTCCCCATCCACGCCGATGTCATGGGAGACATGACGCCATTATACCCCATAGACATGCCAAACTTGATAAAGGCATAATAAATAAATATGACAAATATACCCATCCCTGCCCCGAAGGATAGTCCACCTTTCGCTTTCATGACTACCAAAGGAAGGCCAAATAAAACGACAATTAAATTGGTAAATGCGAATGAGATTTTAAATAATCGATCTACTTCCCACTTGGTGGTATCCACACCGTTGGCTTTCAGTTGTTGAATCCGTGCAGTGAGATCGGCAAAACTCATTTCTTCCGGTGTTTTGGATTGCTGGGTAATATCGTATGGGGTGAAGTTTAATCCCAAAAGCGTATCCCCTTTGGACATGGTCATTCGACGCACTTCTCCAGCCGATGTAAATTCTCGGATAGAGAAATCATTTACCTTCCATGTATTCAGAGAATCGAGCCATTCAATGCCCCGGGCATCCATGCGCTGAGTGACGATGCCTTGATCTAAAGAAATGGCCGTGATGGCACGGCCGACCGTTGTTTCCACTCTATAACGACCGATAGAAATATGGGTTGTTTCATTCTTTTGCAGGAAAACATTTCGCAATTCTTTCTGTGCCTTTACACGGGATCGTCGCTTCATGTATTCCCGTTCAATATTAAACCGGACTTCATTTCCTTTACTCACCCACGTATTATCCAATTCGAATGAAATAAAACTTACAATAAGTCCGATGGATATAATGGGAATAGCAATGCGGTAGAGGCTGATTCCTGTAGCTTTCATGGCAGTCAATTCATTTCGCTTAGCCAGAAGCCCCACACTGAACACGGTGGAGATGAGCATGGACATGGGGAGACCGATATTCAAAAACCACGGAATGGCATAAATGTAATATTTAATAGTAATCTTTGCAGGGATGCCATTATCGATAAATCGATCCAGATTTTCAATGAGATCCACAATGAGGATGACACACAAAAATCCCAGCAAGGTCATGGATAAGGTGACCAAGAATTGGCGAATGATATATAAATCGAGTCTTTTCATCGAAATAGGATTAGTAATTAAGTATGGAATTTCGGTATAATTCGCAACTTTTTTAAGAGAATGAAATGAATTTGTTGGAAAATATTAATAACGGAATTTCTGCCTTCGCAGGGTTTATGTGGGGTTTGCCCCTCTTGATATTGCTCTTAGGTGGCGGTATTTTTTTCTCCATTTATAGTCGGTTTGTGCCATTTAAGTATTTTTGGCATGGTGTCAATATCCTTCTTGGACGATATAATGACCCAAATGATCCCGGAGAAATTACGCATTTTCAGGCTTTGTCCAGCGCATTGGCCAGTACAGTGGGTTTGGGAAATATTAGTGGTGTGGCCATTGCCATCCAAATGGGTGGGCCTGGTGCATTATTCTGGATGTGGGTAAGTGCTGTGGTGGGCATGTCCACGAAATTCTTTTCATGTACACTGGCCATTTTATATCGCGGCAAGGATGATGCGGGGCAGATCCAAGGCGGTCCCATGTATTATATTGAAAATGGATTGGGCAAAAAATTCAAACCATTATCTATTCTATTTAGTCTGGCCGGTTTGGTGGGGTGTACGGTCATGTTTCAATCCAATCAATTGGCAGATATTATTCGAAATCAGGTATTCGAACCCAATGGATGGTTTGCAGATAATGTCATGACAGGGAATCTGGCCCAAGGGTTGATTATGGCATTTTTAACGGGATTAGTAATTTTTGGTGGGATAAAAAGAATCGGTCAAGTAGCATCCTTAATGGTCCCTGTCATGGTTGTCCTTTATTTATTTTCAGGATTGTTGGTGATTTTTAATCACATTACAGAAATTCCATCTCTATTCAAATTGATTATTCATGATGCATTCACCGGGGATGCGGTAATGGGTGGCGCTGTAGGTGCAGTAATTGTGGCGGGAGTTCGCCGAGCTTTATTCTCAAATGAAGCCGGATTGGGAACTTCGGATATGGCCCATGGTGCGGCCATGACAAAAGAACCGATCCGTGAAGGATTGGTAGCCATGATCGAACCCTTTATCGATACCATTGTGGTCTGTACCATTACGGCCATGGTGATTTTGGCATCCGGTGTCTGGGAGCAAGAAGGGTTAAATGGGGTCACCATGACCACCACCGCATTTATTAAAGAATTAGGCGGATTCGGTAAATTCCTTTTGCTTGCTGCTGTCCTCACCTTTAGTATTTCCACCATGATGAGTTATTCCTATTATGGCAGTAAATGTAGCGGTTACTTATTTGGGACGAAAAGTATTTTCTTTTATCGGTGTTTTTATATTGTGACCATTGTTGTGGGTGCCATGATTACCATTGATGTGGTCATCAATTTGGTAGACGGAATGTATGCGGTTATGGCCATCCCTACTGTAGTCGGTTCCGTTTTGCTTTCACCGAAAGTGATGAAAGAAGCAAAACGGTATTTTGCCAGTTTAAACTAGATTAGTTTTCCCGAGACTAATGTCCAACCTGATTTTGTCTGTTCCATGAGGTTGGTAAAGCTATTGCTGTAGGCATTGAGGATTTTCTTCACCTGTGATGCCATAAACCCCGAAACAACGATATGCCCCTCTGGATTCAACTTGGATAGAAATGTCGGCAAGAGTTCCACGAGGGTGTTGGCTAAAATATTGGCAATGATAATGTCGAATTGTTGATCCTGAGGTAAATCTGCTGGGAGATAGGTTTCAATTGATACACCATTGGTTTTTCCATTTTCTCTTGTACTATTTAAACAGGCAGGGTCAATATCTACACCCCTAGCAGATTTGGCACCAAAATTTAACGCACCTATGGCGAGGATGCCGGAACCACATCCAAAATCTAAAACAGATTCCCCACCTTTTATATTATTTGAAAGCCATTCCAAACATAAATGGGTGGTGGGGTGGGTGCCCGAACCGAATGATACTCCGGGATCCAAAAATATATTGGTAGCATGTGCATCTACTGGCGATTGACCAGTGGGAATGACCCAAAGTAGATCTGTAATTTTGTTGGGTTGATCGATTTTGTGTGTTTCTTTAACCCAATCCACATCTTTAATAATTGATTCTTGGAATTGAGGTAAAGATGGGAGATTAAATTCGTTCTGCAAAAACGTTGCTAATGATTTTCCATCAACATTTTTAGGTATAAGGGCTACGATTACAGGTGCATCCCAAGCTTCCCATCGGGGCTCTCCCGGTTCATCAAACCATGTTTTATCCAGGGAATCATCTTCTTCTAGATTTTGAATGGATGCAGATAAGACACCCCATTCTAGCATGAGGTCGCATGCATGATCCAAGTCCACATTGGGCAGATTAAATTGAATGTTTTTCACAGCACTAACTTAAAGGGAAGTGATGTAATTTTTATCATGGAAACAACGGATCGAAAAAACCTTTCTACAGAGCAGCAGAATGTGAATTCATATGCCATTGATGATAAAACCATATCAGAAATTCTAGAAATCATCAATAATGAGGATCAGTCCATTGCTAAAAAAGTGAATGCTTCCATTTCTGAAATTGAACAGACAGTGGCATTGACTACTGAAGCGATCAGGAATGGAAATCGAGTAGTATATGTCGGTGCTGGGACTTCCGGGCGTTTAGGTGTCCTCGATGCCTCTGAAATGCCCCCCACTTATTCTGTACCGGGGGACTGGTTTAATGGAATCATCGCCGGTGGAGATGATGCATTGCGAAGATCCATAGAAGGGGCAGAAGATCGTCAGGAAACCGCTATAAATGACCTGAAGGATTTTGGGCTAAGTACAGGGGATGTGGTTATTGGCATTAGCACAAGTGGGGCAGCTCAATATGTGAAAGCATCCATCGAGTACGGAAAATCCATTGGTGCCAAGACAGTCTATCTCATTTGTAATGAGAAGCCCTTTTTATCTGCTGCAGCGGACATAGTTATTAAAGTGGATACTGGACCGGAAGTGATTACCGGATCTACACGGATGAAAGCGGGGACTGCCACGAAAATGGTATTGAATATGATCTCCACCGCTACCATGGTCCGTTTAGGCAAAGTGTATGGCAACCTTATGGTGGACCTCATGGCCGTGAATGATAAACTGGTGGATCGTGGTACGCGAATTATCGAAAAGCTCACGGGGGTGGATTATAACGTAGCCCAGTCAAAGTTGTTTGAAGCAGATAAATCTGTAAAAACAGCTGTGGTGATGATTATAAAAAATTGCTCAAAAGATGAAGCCATAAAAATACTAGAAGTAGAAGATGGCTTTCTGAGACGAGTGATTGAATGATCACTATACCCAATTCCAACGAGGACATTCTTAAAGAATGCCGAGTCGATACTTTTCGCGCTTCCGGTAAAGGAGGGCAGCATGTGAATAAAACGGAGTCTGCGGTTCGATTAACCCATTTGGCAACAGGTATTGTGGTTACATGCCAAGATGAACGGAGTCAGCATCGGAATAAGGATATTGCCCTAAGACGACTCCGTGAAAAATTGAATGAACTCAATCAGAAACCCAAGAAAAGAGTCACCACCAAAGCCACCCGAACATCAAAAGAAAAAAGGCTTCAATCCAAAAAGATTCAATCCTTAAAAAAGGCGTTGCGTCAAAAGCCAAAAACAGACGAATAATTCCATTCAATCGTTAGAGGACTGATATATTTTCTTTAATTTTTAACCTCATATTTTTTCTTGAAAGGACAGAATGAATCTCAACAAATATATTTTCCGTGAATATGATATACGTGGCAAGGTGGCAGACGATTTTCCACCGGACGTCGTTGAAAGTTTAGGCAAAGGATTTGGCACATTTATTATGCGCGGCGGGGGACAAGAAATTGCTCTCAGCGGCGACATTCGCCTTACCACCCCCAGTCTGATTGAACAATTCAAAACCGGTGTGTTATCCACCGGGGTCGATGTAATCAATATTGGCATTCTGCCTACACCGGCCAATTACTATTCCATGTTCAAGTTAGAGGTGGCAGGGGCTGTACAAATTACCGGGAGTCATAATCCGCCGGAATTCAATGGATTTAAAATGTCCCGAAATAAAAAGGCTGTATTTGGGGAATCGATCCAAAATATCCGTACCATCATTGAAAATCAGGATTATGAAATGGGTGAAGGTACAGAGGTAGCCTATGATATTCTCACCGAATATAAGCGGATGATTGTTTCAAAAATTGATATTCAAAAACCCATGAAAGTGGTCATGGACTGTGGGAATGCTGCTGGTGCCATCTGCGCCCCGGACGTTTTTAAAAATTTGAATGTGGAATTGACCAAATTATACTGCGATGTGGATGGCACCTTTCCTAACCATCACCCTGACCCTACGGTAGAGGCAAATCTGAAAGATTTGATCGATTTGATGAAAACAGGTAATTATGATATTGGACTGGCCTTTGATGGAGATGCAGATCGCGTGGGTGTTATTGACGAAACTGGCGATGTGATTTGGGCAGATCAACTCTTGGCACTGTTTCTCCCGGAAGTGTTGGAAGAGGGGGATGAAATTCTTTTCGATGTAAAGTGTTCACAAGCCTTGGAAGATATGATCTTGAAATATGGCGGCAAGCCCGTCATGTGGAAAACCGGACATTCTCTCATTAAACAGCGGATGGCTGAACTGAACTGCAAATTGGGTGGCGAGATGAGTGGCCATATCTTTTTTGCCGATGATTTCTTTGGATTTGACGATGCCATTTATGTGGCAGCTCGAATTGTACAAACGTTATCCAGAACGTATCGGACTTTATCTGAACTGAAAGCAGAATTGCCAACTTATTATTCTACTCCAGAAATGCGTTTAGAAGCTGAATCGGACGAAGAAAAATTTCGGATAGCAAAAGAAGCAGTCGACTACTTTACAGAAAATTATGACTGTAGCACCGTGGACGGTGTCCGTATCAAATTTGGTGATGGATGGGGTTTGGTTCGAGCATCCAATACGCAGCCTGTCATTGTTTGTCGATTTGAAGCCAATACACCTGAGCGGATGCAAGAAATTCAGTCCATCGTTATAGGTAAATTAAATGAAATTAGCACTTTAAAACTGGACAGCGGCCATTAGTACATTTCAAGATCATATCATTTTTCTAAAGGGAGAAATTGAAAAAGCTCTAAAAAAAGTTCCCATCCATGAGACGCCTCGGTATCTCTATGATCCGATTGAATATGTCCTCAAGGGAAAAGGGAAACGCCTTCGACCAATTTTAGTGCATTTATCGGGACAGGCTCATGATGCAGATCCTGATGATCTCATGAAAGTGGCCATCGCTCTGGAGCTCCTGCATAATTTTACACTCGTCCATGATGATATTATGGATGGAGATAAAACACGCCACGGCCAGCCGACCGTCCATCAACAATGGGATGGTTCTACCGCCATTCTCTCAGGGGATGGTTTATTCGTCCTCTCCCAATTGATTCTCATAGGACTGCCGCCAATTATTCATCAGCGCTTCAATGAAGTGACATTGGCAGTCTGTGAAGGCCAGGGGATGGATAAAGAATTTGAGCATGATGTATCCATTACTATGGGACAATATCTAATCATGATCGGAAAAAAGACTGGTTCACTTTTGGGATTATGTGCTGAATTGGGGGCATTGCTAGGTGGAGTAAATAAAGAAGATGCCCACCACTTATTTGAATTTGGACTGAACTTAGGATTGGCCTTTCAGATACAGGATGACTTTTTGGAAATATTCGGGGATGAATCCACCATGGGGAAAAGTCTCGGTAGTGATATCCGGGAAGGGAAACAAACCGCAATTACGATTTTAGCTCGTGAAAAGCATCCGGTCAACTGGAGGGCATTTATGGACACCTCGCCTTCCATCTCTGATTATCAATCCTATTTTGAAGCGAATAATATTCAAGCAGAAGGTGAGCGCGTCATTCATCATTATATTGAAAAAGCCAGACAAGGCCTGGATAGGATCCAAGAAGAAAAACAGGATCATTTGAACCAATTTGCCACTATGATTTTAAAAAGGAAATTTTAATGTCATCATACAAAACACTCGATCCGGACAATATGTATCAATCCATTTATGATTTTCCAGATCATATTGAAACAGCAATGGAAATTGGCAAATCCATTTCACTGAATCGACCCTATGCGGATATCCGTAATATTGTAGTGGCTGGTATGGGCGGATCGGCCATTGGTGGCGACGTGGTCCGCACCCTGGCCAAGTATGATTTGAACATCCCCATGGTGGTGTCTAGAAATTATACTTTACCTCATTGGGTGAATGAATACACGCTGGTCATCTGTTCCTCCTACTCCGGGAATACGGAAGAAACCCTTTCTGCTTTTGATCACGCACGGGATAAAGGTGCACAAATAGTGGGTATATCCACCGGTGGTGCCTTAACCGAACGAATGAAGGCATTGGGCTTGGATGTGGTCGCCATTCCTCCGGGGTTGCAGCCTCGCGCCGCCTTGGCCATTTCATTTGTCCCCATGCTCTATGTGCTCAATACAATTGGATTGATTGGAACAGACACGATTGGTGAGCTCAATAATGCCGTATCAAAGATTCAATCAAAAAGAGATGAATATGGAATAGAATCGGATGAGAATCCGACATTTGCAATGGCCCAGCGGATATATCAAACAGTACCCGTGATTTATGCTGAATCTGATGCCACAGCAACACTTGCGGTCCGATGGAAAGGCCAGCTTAGTGAAAATAGTAAAATGTTGGCGTATCACAATGAATTGCCGGAAATGAACCATAATGAAATTGTTGGTTGGGAAAACAATCCAAATTTAATTCATCAAATTTCAGTGATTTGGCTCTCAGATGAAAAAGATCATCCCCGCACGGCGATTCGTCAAGATTCAACTCGAGAAATTATCGGAGGTCTTTCGGGAAATCATGAAGTGGTTTCTATTGATGGAGATTCAATGACAGAGCGGTATTTGCATTCGATTCATTTTGGTGATTGGGTCAGTTATTGGTGTGCAATTTTGCATGGCACCGATCCAACGCCGGTAAAAAAGATTGATCAATTAAAAGGAATTTTATCCAAAAAAAGTTGAACCCTAACTGGCGGGTATATAATTTCGAATAAGGATACAAGATGATTCCCGTTAAAGTTCAAAAAATATCATATTATCACCCGAACCGCAGTTATGCGGTAATTCTTAAAGAATTAGAAGGGGATCGCAAGCTTCCTGTTCTTGTAGGGGCCTATGAAGCCCAAGCTATTGCAATGGCTATGGAATATATGGATACGCCTCGACCCTTAACGCACGATCTAATTGCCAATGTAATCCAAGGGATTGATGGAAATTTATCCGCTGTAAAAATTACTAAACTGGAAGAAGGTATTTTCTATTCAATCCTTGATCTTCAAAGTGAAGAGCTGGGTCATCGTGAAATTGATTCACGCCCCAGTGATGCCCTTGCAGTGGCTCTCCGCATGCATTCACCAATTCTGGTGGCCAATGAGGTCATGGAAGCGTCTATGGTGTGGGAAGAAGATATGGAAGATATTGAAGAGGATATTCAGCAAGAACCCAAAGTGGAATTATTAGAAGATCAGCTTCAAAAAGCCATTGATAAGGAAGAATATGAAATAGCTGCTCGCATCAGGGATAAAATTAAAGATATAGAGAATTAGCTCTGTAAAGCGTCCATGGCGTATTGCGCCGCATGCTGCTCCGCTGCCTTTTTATTTGTACCAATCCCGCTCGGATAGATTTCATCCCCAATTTTAACGTGGACTTCAAACAATTTTTGATGATCCGGTCCAGTTACATTGGATACTAAAAATTTGGGATTTGCCATTTGTTTCTCATGGCATAATTCAATGAGTTGACCTTTGTGGTTTACGGATTTCCATGCCTCATTACGATGGGTCCATATTGTATCAAGAATTAGTTTTTTCGCCGGCTCGATGCCTCGATCTAAATACATGGCACCAATGAGTGCTTCATACAAATTGGCCGACTGTTTAACTGCAATCTTTTCCTGATTTATATCTACGGTGGCTTCAATATCAATAAAATCGAGAAGATTTAATAACTGTCCCATGGTTGCCAAAAAAGATTTTTGAACGAGGGCCGAACGTTTTTGGGTAAGTAAGCCTTCATCACCTTCGGGGAACTCACGCATAAGTTCTCGACTTACCACAATGTCAATGACTGCATCACCAAGGAATTCCAACCGTTCATAATTTTGTCTCGGCAAGCTGGAAATGGAACGGTGGGTAAATGCTTGTTCCAGGTAGGTACGGTTACGGAATTGGTGACCGCATATTTTTTCTAATTTAGAAAGGGGGTGTGATTTAAATGATTTAAGTAGAATATCAAATAGTGGCACGCGCTATGCTTGATTCCATTGTTTAATTACAATCACACCATTATGTCCGCCGAAGCCAAATGAGTTTGACATGGTTACATTTACATCTGTCTCTATTGATTTATTTGGGACATAGTTTAATTGGCATTCTGGATCAGGTGTAGTGTAGTTGATGGTAGGTGGAATCATATTATTTTCGATGGCCTTCACACAAGCAGCGGCCTCTAATGCACCACTGGCACCTAAAGAGTGCCCGACCATAGATTTGGTTGAACTGACGTACAAGTTTTGAGCATGATCACCAAAGAGAGATGAAATGGCTGCGGACTCTGTCTTATCATTGAAGGGGGTGGAGGTACCATGAGCATTGATGTAATCCACTTCTTCCAGAGAAAGCCCCGCATCATTTACCGCATTCCGCATGGCATGGATGGCTCCCAAACCACCTTCAGCAGGTTGGGTGATATGATAGGCATCATCGGTGGCACCATAGCCAGCCATTTCGGCCAGAATGGTTGCACCCCTGGCTTTGGCATGTTCAGCTTCTTCGAGTATCAATGTAGCCGACCCTTCACCCAAAACAAACCCATCTCGGTCTAAATCAAAGGGGCGGCTGGCAGCTGTGGGGTCATCATTCCGTGTGGATAGTGCCTTTATATTTGCAAATCCGGATATAGTTAACCCGGTTATGCTTGCTTCGGCACCACCAGTGACCATCATATCTGCATCACCGTATTGAATGGTACGGAAGGCAGAACCAATGGCATCGGTACTGGAAGCACATGCGGATATGACTGTATTATTGGGACCTTGAAATCCATGCTGGATGGCAAGATTTCCTGCGGCAATATTGGCAATCATACGTGGAACGAAGAAGGGGGAAACCCGGCGTTGTCCTCTTTTAGAGTATATGCTGTGTTGTTCTTCAAGTGTTTGAATCCCCCCAACTCCCGATCCAATTATAACGCCAACACGTTCCATATTTACGTCGCTTTGATTCAATCCGGATTGCTCTATTGCCTCTTTTGAAGCTACCATATGGTAAATGGTGAACGG
>CEUZ01282833.1_pt1 | contig 20060 bp, 19 predicted proteins | sample 361511 | NCBI WGS metagenome assembly CEUZ01 (sample SAMEA2622822, study PRJEB7988) | marine metagenome | biome: marine biome (ENVO:00000447); feature: surface water layer (ENVO:00002042); material: "saline water (ENVO:00002010), including plankton (ENVO:xxxxxxxx)" | depth 5 m
GATTATTTCATGATAGAGTTGAAATGATTTTTTCTTCTAAAGAAAATACAATTATCAAAGATAATTTAGGCAATATATTTGAAACTGAGGAATTTAAGTTTGAGGTAAATAAAAAGATAATTAATGCAAAAGTTCTTTTATTAATAGACGAATTTGGAAATAAATATAATTTTAGTGATGCTGTTGTTAATTTAAATAAAAATGAAGTTTTAGCAAGAGATGTTAGTGTAGATTTTAAAAATTCTCTTTTTGGAAATATTAATAACGAACCAAGATTAAAAGGAAACGCTGTGGTTTCCGACAAAGATGAAACAAGCATTTATAAGGCAGTATTTACTACATGTAAAAAAATTAAAGGAAAAAATTGTCCTGCATGGAGTATCTCTGCTGAAGAAGTAAAACATGACAGAACAAAAAAAATTATAAAATATAAAAATGCATGGTTAAAAATATTTGATAAGCCAATATTATATTTTCCAAGTTTTTTTCACCCAGATCCAAGTGTTAAAAGACAATCTGGTTTTTTAAGTCCTATTTTATTAAATTCTTCTTATTCAGGTCAGTCAATACAAATACCTTATTATAAGGTATTATCGAAAAGTAAGGATCTAACTATTTCTCCAAGAATATTTTTTGATGATAGTATACTTTTACAAACAGAATATAGACAAGCCAACAAAAACTCAGATGCAATTATAGATTTAAGTTTTAATAAGGACGACGACAAATCAAGGTCACATTTCTTTGCCAATTTAAATGGTACTACTTCGAAAGAAAATAATTTTGAGATAAATATTCAAAAGGTAAACAGTGATAAATATTTAAAATTACATGAAATCAGATCTTCACTTTTAAAAGATGAAACAACTTTAAACTCATTTTTAAAGCTACAAAGTGATAACCAAAATTATAATTTAGATGCTTCTGTTGAAATATTTGAAGATTTGTCAAAAAATAACCACGATAGATTCGAATACATATATCCAAATTATAATTTTTCAAAAAATCTTAAAAATTTAAATTCATATAATGGAAACTTAAATTTTGCTTCGAGTGGTTTTCAAAAAAAATACGATACTAATGTTTACGAGGCTAGAGTAATTAATGATTTAAAATATAGCTCAGATTCATTTATAAAAAACGGTTTTTTAAACAGATTTGATTTTTTAGTTAAAAATGTAAATACAAATTCTGATAATTCGACTAATTATAATGACACTGTAGAAAATAAATTATTATCAACAATAATGTTTGAAAGCAGGTATCCCCTATTTAAAAATAATAATAATCTAAATAAAAATTTTACACCTATAATTTCAGCAAGATATAGTCCAACTGAGACTAAAAATTTGAAAGGGCTGGATAGAAGAATTGATTTCAGTAACGTTTTTTCTTTAAATAGGCTTGGAGAAAGTGATGCTTTAGAAGGTGGAGAGTCAGTTACTTTAGGAATAGAATATTCTGAAAATGACGCAAATAAGGATGAGTTATTATCAATTGGCCTAGCAAGCATAATAAGGAATAAAAAAAATGATGACTTGCCAACAAAATCTACGCTGGGTCAAAAAAATTCAGATATTTTTGGTGAAATTAGTTTCCGACCAACCAAACATATAAACTTTGAATATGATTTTTCAATTGATAATAATTTTGATAGAGCAAACTATAATTTGCTTAGAGCAGGACTGAATATAAACAACTTCATAACTTCATTTGAATTTTTAGAAGAAGATAATTTTATTGGAAATAAAAGCTATATTACAAATAATACAAAATATATGTTTGATAATAATAATTCTTTATCCTTTAGTGGAACAAAAAATTTAGATAAAGGGATTAGTGAATACTATAATCTAATTTATGAGTATCAAAATGATTGTTTAAGTGCGGCAGTTGAATATAATAAAACTTTTTATAGCGATGGAGATCTTAAACCACAAAATAATATATTCTTCATGATAAAAATACTTCCTTTTGCAGATCTGAGTAGTCCTACAGCATCATTGTATTAAAAATGTTTAAAAAAATCATCTTAATAATATTTATTTGCTCTTTTTTTTTAACTAATTTTGCAAATTCTGAAAATAAAGTTTTTATCAAATTCAAAATAGATAATGAAATAATTACCAATATTGATTTAGAAAATGAAAGGAATTATTTAATAGCTTTGAATAATAATTTAAGAAATGTATCAGATAAAGAGCTAGCAAAATTATCCAAAAATTCATTAATTAAAGAAAAAATAAAAACAAAAGAGTTGGTTAAATTCTTTGATTTAGAAAAAGTAGAAACCTTTGGTGAAAAAATAACAAAAAATTATTATGAAAAAATTGGAATTAACAGCAAAGAAGATTTTAAAAAATATCTCTCAAATTTTAAATTACAATATAAGGATGTTAAGCGAAAATTAACTATAGAAGCTATGTGGAATAGATTAATTTATAAAAAATATAATGATAAACTTAATATTAACAAAGATAGACTTAAAGAAAATTTATCAAATAAAATTAAAAATAGCCCAAAAGAAATGATAGAGTACAATTTAAGCGAAATTATTTTTGACTTGAAATCAAATGAAGACGTAGAAAATAAATATAAAATAATTCAAAACAATATTACTAAATATGGTTTTAAAGAAACTGCTTCTTTAATAAGTATATCTGATACATCAAATTCTGGGGGAGAAGTTGGATGGATAAGAAAAACACATTTATCTAAAAAAATAATTCAAAATTTAGCTTCTGTAAATGTTGGAGAATATACGAAACCTATTCAGGTTAACAATGCTTTTATAGTTTTAAAAATTAATGACACAAGAAAAATTGATAAAGAAATAAATTTTGACAATGAATTTGAAAAATTATTAATAATTGAAAAAAATAAACAGCTCAATAATTTTTCAATAATTCACTTTAACAAAATCAAAAAAAATATAAATATTAGTGAAATATAAACCCTTATTAATAGTACTTGGTGAACCATATAGCACTTTTTCAGAAATAGTATTTAAATATTTTAAATCTAAAAAAAGAACTAAAAATCCAATATTATTTATTGGATCATCAAAATTAATTGAAAAACAAATGATAAAATTAAATTATAAAATTAAAATAAAAAAAATAAAAATAGAAGAAGTTGGAAAAAATTTTTTAAACCACAATAATATAAATATTATTGATGTTAATTTTAAATTTAAAAAAACCTTTGATAAAATTTCAAAAAGTTCATCTAATTATTTAAGAGAATGTTTTGATATTTCTTTGCATTTACTAAAAAAAAATAAATGTATAGCCTTAGTCAATGGACCAATATCAAAAAAATATTTTTTAAATAAAAAATATCTTGGTATTACAGAATATTTGACTAAAAAAACAAAAACAAAGAATAGTGCTATGCTAATTTATAACTCTAATTTTTCAGTATCACCAATTACAACTCATTTGCCAGTTAATAAAATAAGTAAAAATTTGAAAAAAAAAAATATTATAAAAAATGTTTTGCTGATTAATAATTTTTACAAAAATAATTTAAAAAAGTTACCAGAAATAGCTGTATTAGGTCTTAATCCACATTGTGAAACAATTAATAGATTAAGTGAAGAAGATATGATTATAAAACCAGCAATTACAAGTTTATTAAAGAAGAAAATTAAAATTCAAGGACCTTATCCGGCGGATACTTTTTTTAGTAGAAAAAATATCAAAAAATTTGATGTAGTTGTAGGTATGTACCATGATCAAGTTTTAACGCCAATGAAAACAGTATTTGGATTTAATGCTATTAATATTACTTTAGGTTTGCCATTTCTAAGAGTTTCACCTGATCACGGTACTAATAATGCAATGATTGGAATGAATAAATCGAGTCCTGAATCTTTGTTTACGTTAATTAATTTTTTTAACAAACATTATGGTAGTTAGACCTAAAAAAAGTCTCGGACAAAATTTTTTAATAGATAATAATGTAATTAATATAATCATAGAACAAGGTAACATAAGCAATAAAGATGTGGTGTTAGAAATTGGACCTGGAACTGGAAACTTAACTAATAAAATTTTAAATAAAAAACCAAAAAAATTAATTGTAATCGAAAAGGATACAAATTTATCAAATGAGTTAAACAAAAAATTTAACGATAAAATTAAAATTATTAATGATGATATTTTGAAAATAAATGAGAAACAAATATCTGATGAAAAAATGATAGTATTTGGAAATCTTCCTTATAATATATCATCACAAATCTTAGTTAAATGGATTAAATTAAGTTATTTAAATTTTTTTTCTAAAAGATTTATATTAACTTTTCAAAAAGAAGTTGCTGATAGAATAATAGCTAAATTTAATGAAAAAAATTATGGAAGATTATCTATTTTATCTTCATGGAGAATGGATATTCAAAAAATTAGAGATATAAGCCCTAAGTGTTTTTCTCCAGTGCCAAAAGTTGAAAGTACAATTCTTTTATTAAAACCAAAAAATAATTTCTTTGAATTAAAAAATCCAAAAAATCTGGAATATATTACTAACATTTTTTTTAATCAAAAACGAAAAATGATAAAAAAACCTTTAAATTTACTATTTAAAAATTCTGAGGTTATTGTTGATAAGCTAAAACTTAGACTTTCATCTCGTCCTCAAAATTTAAGTCCAGAAGATTATTTAAAAATTTGCAAAGAATATGAAAATTTATTGTAATAATTTAATTATATGGTCTTCGATTCTTTTAAAATTATAATTAACTTTTTTATTATTTAAATTGCTATTAATTATTGAAAAAATTTCTTCATAACATTTTTCTAAATCATCGTTAATTACAATATAGTCATAATTCTTCCAATGTTGTAAATCTTTTTCAAACTGCTTCATTCTTTCATTAACAATTTTTTCATCTTTAGAGTCTCTTTGTTTCAATCTTTTTAGTAAAACGCTCTTGCTTGGAGGTAATATAAAAAATGTAATTAATTTATAATTTAAATTTTTTTTTCTTATCTGATCTGCTCCTTGCCAATCGATATCAAAAACTACATTATTTCCTTTTATTAGTTCTTCGTAAACTTTTTGTTTTCCGGAGCCATAAAGGTTTTTAAATACCTCGGCGTACTCTAAAAATTCATCATTATTAATCAGTTCGTTAAATTCATCTTTATTAACAAATATATAATCTTTACCATTTATTTCATTTGTCCTTGGATGTCTTGTTGTGTGAGATATAGAAACTGAAAAATTATTATTAGCTGAAATTTTCTTGGTAAGTGTGGTTTTGCCTGCTCCAGATGGGGAAGATAAAATTATCATTGTCCCGTCTTTTGCTGAAGACATTATAATATAAGATTAGTTTGATTTGCTCTCTATAAATTTAATAGCATCGCCAACAGTCAAAATTTTTTCTGCCTCACTGTCAGATATCTCTGATCCAAATTCTTCTTCAAAAGCCATAACCAATTCGACAGTGTCAAGACTGTCTGCACCAAGATCATCTATGAAACTAGATTCCTCGGTTACTTTAGCTTCGTCTATACCTAAATGGTCCGCTACAATTTTTTTTACTTTACTTGAAATATCATCAGACATTTTGTTCCTTTTTGTTTTTATTTGTTAATAATTTATTAACAGCTTTTGTCAAGCCATATACATGCCTCCATTAACATGAATTGTTTCGCCAGTTATATATGATGCTGCATCAGACGACAAAAAAGCAACTGTATTAGCAACATCATTACCTGTGCCCAATTTGGCCATAGGTATCTTGGAAATAAGTATCTCCTTTATGTTTTCAGCAATATTATCTGTCATTTTTGTTTGAATAAATCCGGGAGAAACACAATTTAATGTTATATTTTTTTTTGCATATTCGATCGCTAATGATTTTGTCATTCCTATTATACCAGCTTTAGATGCAGCATAATTTGATTGGCCAAGATTACCCGTGTGACCAACTATTGATGTTATATTTATCACTCTGCCATATTTATTTTTTAACATTTTTTTTATACCATATTTGCAAAGTAAAAAAGTGGAGCCTAAATTAATATCAATAACTTTTTTCCACTCATCATATTTCATTCTTAAAGAGAGATTGTCCATATTAACACCTGCATTATTAATTAAAATGTCTAAACCACTTAAACTTGAATTTGCCTTTTCAACAAATTGTTCAATTTGATCGTGTTCTGAAATATCAAATTTTAAAATTTTTATTTTTGGAAAATTTTTTTTAAGAAGATCAAGTTTTTCATTTTTAGTTCCGGTTGCTAAAACATCTCCTCCTAAAGAAGTAAATTTTTCTACTAGTGCGTTTCCTATTCCCCCGGTAGCTCCTGTTATTAATATTTTTTTATTATTAAAATCAATCATTCAAATTAAACTTTTTTAAATCATCTATATCATTTATAGATACCAATTCTACACTTCTATCGATTCTTTTGATTAAACCAGATAATACTTTTCCAGGACCAATTTCAATAAATTTTTTAATTCCATTTTCTATCATATAAAGTACACTTTCTCTCCATTTCACTGGACTTTCAATTTGTTTAATTAATAATTCTTTTATTTCATTTGAGTTTTTAGTTTCTTTAGCTGTAACATTGGAAATAATTGGATTATCTGGATCCTTGAAGTTCGTTTCTACTATTTTTTGTTTCATTATTTCAGTAGCTGACCTCATTAGCTTACAATGAAAAGGTGCGCTAACCGGCAATTTTATATTTTTAATTGATTTCGAATTCAAATCTTCAATCAGTAAATCTATGTCTTTTAAATTACCACTTAATACCACTTGACCATTTGAATTATCATTCGCAATAAAACATTCATATTTATTTTTATTATTGTTCAAGATTTCATTTATATTATTTATTTCTGTTCCTAATACAGCGAGCATACCTCCTTGACCTTTAGGTACTGCTGCTTGCATAGCTTTACCTCTTTCTTTTAACAGCATAATTGCATTATCAAAAGTTAAAGAATTGCTAGCAGCTAAAGCTGAGTATTCTCCTAATGAATGGCCAGCAAAGTATTTTGCATTTTGTAAATTAATTTTTGACTCCCTTTTGACTGTCTCAAAAATAGAATAACTCACTAAAAAAATAGCAGCCTGTGTATTTTCAGTATTATCTAAAGTTTCTTTTGGCCCCTCTAATATAATTTTACTAATCGAATAACCTAGAATATCATCTGCTCTAATAAATAATTTTTTAACAAAATCATATTTATCATATAGATTTTTACCCATAGCGACAGATTGTGAACCTTGGCCAGGAAATATTACTGAAAACATAGAAAACTATATTAATCTTAGCATTTTTTTGTGTTGTAATTAAAATCTTATAATAGTATATCCTCTTTTTTTTAAAGAATAAAATATGAACTTATACGAACATACAATAATTGCTAGACCTGATACCAGCACAGGTCAAATAAAACAAATACAGGATAAATACTCAAAAATAGTAGAAAAATTTGAAGGTAATATAGTTAAGACTGAAAATTGGGGATTATTGAATTTTTCTTATTTAATAAAAAAAAATAAAAAAGGTAACTATATTCATTTTAAAATAGAGGGTAATGGAAAATTAATTTCAGAATTAGAAAAAAATGAAAAAATCGATAAAAATTTATTAAGATATTTAACTGTAAAAGTTAAAAAATTTGACCTAGAGACAAATTATTTTGAAAAAAAAGATAAAGACGATTTTAAAGAAAAAAATAAAAAAATCAAAACACAATAGAAAATGAAAAGAAGAAATAGTAAAAAATCAAAACAAAGTAGCTTTTCAAAATTAAGTATTTTTCAACCTCAAAAATTTAGGTTCAAAAAAAAGTGCCCTCTTTCAGGAAAAGGAGCGCCTGTGATTGACTATAAAAATGTTAAACTTTTAAGAAAGTATGTATCTGAAAACGGCAAAATACTGCCTTCCAGAGTAACATCTGTTTGTCAGAAAAAACAAAGAGAACTTTCTTTATCAATAAAAAGAGCTAGAAATCTAGCTCTATTATAAAAATATATTTATGAAAATAGTACTTTTAGAAAATGTTAGAAAAGTTGGATCAATAGGAGAAATTATTGATGTCAAAAGAGGATTTGCAAGAAATTATTTAATTTCAAAAAAGAAAGCTTTATTTGCCTCTAAAGAAAATATAAAACAAGTAGAAAAAATTAAACAAGAACTTTCAAAAAAAGATAATGAAAAGAAAAAAGATGCTAAAAATATTCAAGAAAAAATTCAAAACAAAGAATTTAAGGTAAAAAAACTAAGTACTGAAAATAAAGAACTCTATGGATCAGTTAAACCAACTGAGATTTCAAAAATAATTAATGAAAATCTTAATATAAAAATTAATCCTTCCTTGATACAACCTATTAAAGAAATCAAAGCACTAGGTACTTTTAAAGTTATACTAAATCTTCATTCTGAAATACAAGCTGAAGTAATGCTTAAAGTAGAACCAGAAGAAAACACAAAATAATTTATACATTATTTTCCCCAGCTTTTTTAAGAAGTTGATTAAATTAAAAATTTATTTAATTTTAAGAAATGCTTAAAAATATAAATTTAGTAAAAAATCAAGAAAACCAACTCCCAAATAATATAGAAGCTGAACAATCTTTAATTGGATCAATATTATTAAATAATGAGATGTTTGATGAGATAAGCTTAATAGTATCAAATAAGAATTTTTATGATCCAATGCATCAAAAAATTTATGCTGCTATTGAGAAATTGATATCTGGAGGAATGTTAGCTAATCCCATAACATTAAAAAATTATTTTGAAAATCAAAAAGATGAATTAAATATTCCAGACTACTTAGTAAAAATTACAAAGTTTTCAGCTTCATCTAGACAAGCTTATGAGTACGCAAAATTAATTTATGATTTATTCGTAAAAAGAGAATTAATTAAAATTTCTGAAAATGTTATTGATACTGCAAAACTAAATGAGCTAGATAATGATGGACAGTCAATAATAGAAAATTTTGAGAAATCTCTTTTTGATCTTGCCGAAAAAGGATCCATTTCTTCTTCTTTAGTTAAATTTGATGAAGCAATGAAATTAACAATTGAGATGGCTTCTAACGCATATAAAAATGATGAAGGTATAGTTGGAGTTCCTACAGGACTTACAGATTTAGATGAGAGATTGGGAGGGCTTCATAAATCAGATTTAGTAATTATAGCAGGAAGACCTTCAATGGGAAAAACTGCCTTGGCTACCAATATTGCTTTTAATGCAGCTAAAAAAATCCAAGATGATGGTAAAAAGTCTACAATTGCATTTTTTTCTCTTGAAATGTCATCAGAACAACTTTCAACAAGAATTTTAGCTGAGCAAGCTCGAATTAAATCAAATGATATTAGGAGAGGAAGAATAAGTGAGGAACAGTTTGATAAATTTATAGAAACATCAAAAAACATAGCTGAACTACCTTTATATATAGATGAAACACCAGCAATTAGTATCGCTGCGTTAAGCAATAGAGCGAGACGTATAAAAAGATTATTTGGATTAGATATGGTTGTTATAGATTATATCCAACTAATGAGAGCTACGAACATAAAGGATGGAAGAGTTCAAGAGATTTCAGAAATTACACAAGGATTAAAAGCTTTAGCTAAAGAGCTATCTGTTCCAGTTTTAGCGCTATCTCAGCTTTCGAGGGCAGTAGAACAAAGAGATGATAAAAAACCTCAATTAGCTGACTTGAGGGAATCGGGATCAATAGAGCAAGACGCTGACGTTGTTATGTTTGTTTTTAGAGAGGCATATTATCTTCAAAGAAAAGAACCTTCACCTAATACCGTTGAGCATGCTGAATGGCAGTCAAAAATGGGAGATATAGCAAATCGTGCTGAATTAATTATAGGTAAACAGCGTCATGGTCCAACTGGCAATGTTTTTCTTGAATTTGAGGAAATGTTTACCAAATTTAAAGATATTCAAAATAGCTAATATAAATTATATAAGTTTATATTGAATGCTGGCTAATTTTTATCAAAAAAATGTTATCCAAAAACCAAAATTTATTTTCATAATATTAATAGTATGCTTGATTTTTTTTGGGTATTTTTCAAAAAATTTTAGGCTTGATGCCTCCTCTGAAACACTATTAATTGAGGGAGATCCAGATCTTAAGTATCTAAATGAAGTAACAGAAAGATATGGCGCAAGAGAATTTTTAGTTCTCACTTATGCACCAGAGGAAAATATGATTTCCTCAAGCTCTATTAATAATCTTTTAGAATTAAAAAAAGAAATTCAATCTTTAGACTGGGTTCACAGTGTAGTTACTTTACTAGATATTCCATTATTGACTAGTACGGATAAACCTTTAAATGAAAGGCTTAAAAATTTTTCGACACTAAAATCTGATGGAGTTGATAAAGTTCGTGGATTTAATGAAATTTTAAATAGTCCAGTTTTTAGGAACTTTGTAATAAGTGAAGATGGTAGTACAAGCGGCATCATCGTTTATTTAAAATCAAAAGATTTAAAAAAAGAATTTAAAAACAAAAAAGAACATGAAGAATATAAAGATCTACTAAAAAAAGAAAACCACGAAAATATTTTAGAAATTAGAAAAGTCATTAAAAATTTTAGTAGTAATAGTAAAATTCATCTTGGTGGTATACCTATGATTGCTGATGATATGATGTCATTTATAAAAAATGATATTGTGGTTTTTGGTATTGGGGTTCTAATATTTATAATTGTAACCTTGTGGTTTGTTTTTCGTAAATTAATATGGATTATAATACCTTTAAGTAGTTGTTTTTTTTCAGTCATTATAATGACAGGCCTACTTGGTTTACTTGGTTGGAAAGTTACAGTTATATCCTCAAACTTTATTGCGCTTATGTTAATATTAACTATGGCAATGAATATCCATATTAGTACAAGATTTTTACAATTAACAAAAAAATTTCCAAAATTAAAAAAATCTCAAATAATATTAATGACAACAGAAAAAATGTTTTGGCCTATAGCATATACAGTTCTAACAACTATTTGTGCATTTTTATCATTAATATTTAGTGAAATAAAACCTATTATTGATTTTGGTTGGATGATGACACTCGGATTAATTACGTCATTTACAATTACATTTACTCTTCTTCCAACTTTGTTAAATTTTTTTAAAGACTCAAATGTTTTTTTGGTAAATCAAAGAGATTCGAAGATTACATCTTTTTTTGGAAATAAATCTATAAATAATAAAAGTATAATTATTATTACGACAATTATTATTATATTTTTGAGTATTACTGGAATTTCTAAATTAGAAGTTGAAAACAGTTTTATAAATTATTTTAATAAAAATACAGAAATTTATAAAGGAATGAAACTGATTGATGAAAAACTTGGCGGTACTACTCCACTTGAAGTTATAATTAAATTTGATGAAGAAAAAAAAGAATTGGGAAGTGAAGATGAAGATGACTGGGGAGATGAAGAGGATAATACTGATAAATATTGGTTCACGAAAAATAAAATAGATAAAATTAATAAAGTACACAAATACTTAGATAGTTTGGAACCAGTTGGAAAAGTTCTTTCCTTTTCTTCAATAATTGACGTAGCAACACAACTTAATAATGGAAAACCTTTGGGGGCTCTTGAATTGGGAGTTTTATACTCTAAAATCCCAGATTCAATTAAAAAAGAGATTGTTGATCCATATATCTCAATAAAGGACTCGGAAGCGAGAATAAGCTTAAGAATAAAAGATTCAAAAGAAGGTTTAAGAAGAAATGATTTAATTAATCAAATTAATAATGATTTAGAAAACAAAATTGGACTTAAAAAAAGTGAATTTAAATTAGGAGGAATATTAATTTTATTTAATAATTTACTTCAAAGTTTATTCAAATCTCAAATTCTTACATTAGGATTTGTTATGGCAGGTATTTTTATAATGTTTTTAATATTATTTAGAAATATAAAACTTTCATTAATTGGTGTGGTACCAAATTTTATTGCTGCCTTTTTTATTTTAGGAATTATAGGTTTAGCTGGAATACCATTAGACATGATGACAATTACTATTGCGGCTATCACAATTGGAATAGCTGTAGATAATAGCATACATTATATTTATCGATTTAAGGAAGAATTTTTAAAAATTAAGGACTATAATAAAACTCTAAAGTTATGCCATTCTACTGTTGGAGTTGCTATACTAAATACTTCGATAACAATTGTTTTTGGATTTTCTATATTAGTAATGTCTAATTTTATCCCAACTATATATTTCGGAATATTTACTGGAATAGCCATGTTGCTTGCAATGATTTCTGTTTTAACTTTGCTTCCAACATTACTATTGATGTTTAAACCATTTAATAAAAGTTAATTTTTATTATGGATACCTTTTTAAGTTTTTTTGAAAGTGTATCTAGTTTTGATTTAATTTACTTAATTCTTACAGTCTTGGCATTAATTAGGTGCACAAGCAAAGGGTTCGTTTTAAGTATTTTATCAGCCTCAAAATGGATTCTTGCTTACGCAATAACTTTAGTTTTATTTCCAAAAGCAAAACCATTTGTTGATAATATTATAGATAATGAATACGTTTTAGATATTACTTTAGGAGTAAGTATTTTTGTTATAATAATATTTTTAATTCTACTAACTAATAAAGCTATAAGTAAAGCAATTGTTTACTCTGGGTTAGGATCTTTAGATAAAATGTTTGGATTTCTTTTTGGTTTTATTTGGGCATACATTATAGCGGTTTGTATTTTTACAACCGTTGATATTATTTATAATCATGATAAATGGCCAATTAAACAAGATGGATCTATAACTTACGAATGGGTTGAAAATGGCAGCAACTATCTTATAAAAGTATTTCCAGACCAAGAGCAATATAAAGATGCAAAAGATAAAGTACAAGAATTATAACCCAAAATTAAAAGAAGAGTGTGGTGTATTTGGAATTAGTAACACTAAAGAAGCATCAACATTAACAGCATTAGGTTTGCACGCTCTTCAACATCGAGGACAAGAAGGTTGTGGAATAGTTTCCTTTGACGGAAAACAATACCACTCTGAAAAAAGATTTGGTTTAGTTGGAGATAATTTTAATAAGGAAAAGGTTTTACAAAATTTGTCAGGTGATTATGCAATCGGTCATAATAGGTATAGTACAACTGGTGGAGCTGCATTAAGAAATATTCAACCTTTTTTTGCAGATACTAATGCGGGAGGTATAGGGATTTCACATAATGGTAATTTAACAAATGCCATAACTTTAAGAAATAAATTGGTTCAGGAAGGAGCTATATTTTACACAACATCTGATACTGAGACTATCGTTCAATTAATTGCTAAATCAAAAAGAGAAAAAACAATAGAAAAAATTATTGACGCTATTTTTCAAATTCAAGGTGGATATGCCCTTGTAATGTTAGCTCAAAATATTTTAATCGGAGTAAGAGATCCCCACGGTATTAGACCTTTGGTAATTGGAAAATTAAAAAATTCATATGTATTTGCCTCGGAAACGTGTGCTTTAGATATAATTGGGGCAAAGTTTATTAGAGAAGTAGAAAATGGTGAAATAGTTTATGTTGAGGAAAATGAATTAAAAAGTATTAAACCTTTTCCTCCAAAAAAAATAAAACCTTGTGTTTTTGAATATATTTATTTTTCAAGACCAGATAGTTTGTTAAACGGAAAAACTGCCTATCACTATAGAAAAAAATTAGGTAAAGAGCTTGCTAAAGAAGATAATGTAAAAGCAGATCTTGTTGTGCCAGTTCCAGACTCTGGTAATGCTGCTGCCTTGGGATATAGTGAACAGGCCAAAATAACTTTTGATCTAGGTTTAATAAGGAATCATTATGTTGGAAGAACCTTTATTGAACCAAGTCAAAAAATTAGAAGTTTTGGAGTTAAACTTAAATTAAATGCTAATAAAACCTTGATTGAAGATAAAAAAATAATACTTGTAGATGACTCTTTGGTAAGAGGTACTACTTCTCATAAAATTGTAAAAACCTTATATGACGCTGGAGCTAAAGAAGTTCATATGAGAATTGCAAGTCCTGAAATAAAATATCCTGATTATTATGGAATTGATATGCCTACTGAAAAAGAATTATTAGCTGCAAATAAATCAAATGAAGAAATATGTAAATTTATAAATGCAAAATCATTAAAGTTTTTATCAATAGGTGGTCTTTATAAAGCCTTAGGATTTGATAAAAGAGATAAATCATATCCTCAGCTCACTGACCATTATTTTACAGGAGAATATCCTGTTGAAATTGTTGATGAGTTAGGAGAAGATAAAATAACACAATTATCATTATTGAGTAACAGGTCGAATAATTAGATATGAAAAAAGTAAGTTTTACAGAAATGAAACATGGAACGAAAGAAGACTATTTATTTTTAGATAAACATGAAAAGAAATACGCAGGAGAGACTGCGGAAAGAATTCTTAAATTTATGTCTGGTCTCAATGAAACTCTTGAAGGATATCAAGTTTCAAGACTTGAACATTCTCTTCAAAGTGCAACTAAAGCTTTAAAAAATGGAGAAACTGAAGAAATGGTAGTCGCGGCACTTCTTCACGATATAGGTGATGAGTTGGCACCAATGAATCATTCAGAGTATGCAGCAGCAATTTTAAAACCTTATGTTAGTGATAAAACTCATTGGATTGTAAAAATGCATGGTTTATTTCAAACTTATTACTATGCACACCATTTAGGAGGTGACAGATATAAGAGAGAAGATTATAAAAATCATAAGTATTATCAAGCAACAGTGGACTTTTGTGAAAATTATGATCAAGGATGTTTTGATCCTAATTATAAATCATTGCCACTTGATCACTTTGCCCCAATGGTAAAAAGAATTTTTTCTAGAAAGCCGTATACAAGTTAAGCTATATTTCAATTATGGCTAATCAATTAAAAAATGAAAAAAGTCCATATTTAAAACAACACGAAAATAATCCTGTTGATTGGCTTCCTTGGAATAAAAAAACATTACAAAAAGCAAAAGATGAAAAAAAACCAATTTTCTTAAGTGTTGGTTATGCATGTTGCCATTGGTGTCACGTAATGGCTCACGAAAGTTTTGAAAATAACGATACCGCAAAAATTATGAACGAAAAGTTTGTAAATATTAAAGTTGATAGAGAAGAAAGACCCGATCTAGATTCAATATTTCAAAAAAGTTTGGGGGTTTTAACCGGGGCTCAAGGGGGATGGCCTTTGTCAATGTTTCTAGATGAAAATGCAGTTCCTTTTACTGGTGGAACTTATTTTCCTCCTAAAGATATGCAAGGTCGTCCTAGTTTTACCAATGTATTAAATAATGTCTCTAAAGTTTACTCTGAGAATAGAGAAAAGATTATCTCACAAGTTTCTCAAATGAGAGAGGTTTTTAAGGAATTTAATAGAAAAGACTCTGTTCTAAAACAAAATTTAGAACCTTTTGTTGAAAAAATGATACAATATTTTGATGAAGACAACGGAGGATTTAAAGGAGCTCCTAAGTTTCCTCAGTTTTATGTTTTCGATACAGTCCATTATTTTTACTTAAAAAATAAAAATGAAAAATTTTTAAAACCAGTTGAAAATCTTTTAAATAAAATTTCTTCTAGAGGAATTTATGATCAATTAGAGGGAGGAATAGCAAGATATACAGTTGATGAAAAATGGATTGTTCCCCACTTTGAGAAAATGCTTTATGATAATATTTTATATGTAAACTTACTTAATAACTTTCTATGTAACAAAAATTCTAATTATCTTAAAGGTAAATTAATTCAAACAATAAATTTTATAAATTCTGAATTTAAAACTGAAAATAATTTGTTAGGTTCAGCTTATGATGCTGATAGTGAGGGAATTGAAGGAAAATATTATATTTGGAAACACGATGAGTTAGTAAATATTTTAAAGGATAAATTTGATATATTTAAAAAAAAATATCAAATTACCAAAGAAGGAAATTTTGAAGGATCAAATATTTTAGTTGAAAATGTTGATATAGAACTATCTGATGAAGAAAAAAAAGTTTCTGATGAGGCAATAAAAATATTGTCTAATGAAAGAAAAAAAAGAATTAAGCCATTTTTTGATGATAAAGTTCAAACCGATCTAAACTGTTTCTGGTTATATACTAATCTTTATTCCTCTATGCTTTTAGAGGATAAAAATATATATGAAAAAACTATTAATTCTATAGATAACCTTAAAAACAAACTTAAAAGTAACATATTTCATTGCTATGATAAAAATAAAGATGAAATTGATGTTTTTCTAGAAGATTATACTTATTATTCTCTTTTGCTCATTACTTTATATGAAATAAATAATGATAAAATTTCATTGAATAAATGTTCAGAAATTATGAAGGAAACTTGGGATTTGTTTTTTAACAAAGAGCACAATTTACTTCAAAAAAATATTTTAAATAATAATGATTTATTCGTAAATCCAATTGATTTTGGGGATAATAACATTCCAAATGGAAATAGTATTTTTTTACTTATTTGCAATAAATTAAAAAACATAACTGATGATAATTATTGGAAAGAAAAGATAGATATATTAAGCAAAACATTTCATATGTATATTGGATACAATTTTTCCCAAATGTTTAGTTATCTTAAAATATTAGATATCTGCGAAAAGAATATAACAATTACCTTTTATGGAAAAAGTATCGATTTTGATAAAAAAAAATTTAATATTTTAAAAAAAACTATGGGAAATATTTCTGTTATTTATAAAGAGAATAATTCTGATTTTTATGCAATTGTTTGTAAAAATCAGACATGCTCAGATAAATTAAGGGAATTAGAACAAATTAATAAATATTTAGATGAAAATATAAAATGAAAAATAGTTTATCCAATCAAAAAAAAGGTTCACTTTTAGCCTTTATTGCGGTGGTGCTTATCACTCCGGACTCATTATTAATTAGGTTATCTAGTATAGAAACCTGGGGAATGTTATTTTATAGAGGAGCAATACCTTTCATAGTAGTTTTGATTGGTCTTTTGTTTTTTTATAAAAAAAATTTTATAAAAGTATTACTAAATATTGGATTTCCAGGAATATTTTATTTTATAAGTTTCTCTGCATGTAATATTACCTTTTTAATTTCAATACAAAATACAAATGTTGCAAACACTTTGGTTATGATTGCTTTAGCACCAATGCTATCTGCAATACTTGGAGCTTTATTTTTAAGAGAAACTCCTGACAAAAAAACTTGGACGGCGATCGTAATTACTTTTACTGCTTGTTTATATATATTTCATGACTCTTTAAAATTAGGAAATATATACGGAGATCTTTTTGGTTTCGCGACGGCACTTGGACTGGCTTGCAATGCAACAATTGCAAGATACGCAAAAGATAGAGATCTTGTTCCGTCAGCTGTTATTGGAAAACTTATTGTTGCAGTATTCGCTTTTTTCTTCGTAGAAAACTTTACTTTAGTAGGAAAAGACATTTTGTTTATACCGCTAATGTGTGTAATGTGTGTAGCGATACCATTTGTTTTAGTCACAATTGCTCCAAGATATATAACTGGTGCTGAGGTAAATCTTTTCTTTTTGTTAGAAACAGTGCTAGGTCCTGTATGGGTTTGGCTTGTTATAAAAGAGCAGCCTAGTTTTGAAACTATTTTGGGTGGGTTTGTTATAATTATAACTATTGCTATCCATTCTACCCTAGCCTTAAAAAAAACATAAAATCAAATTAAATACTTGCAAAATTTCAACTACGTAATAATTAGGCAAAATATATATGCAAAAAGAAGTAACAAGATCCTGGCCACTATTCATTGGGATAGGAACAATGATGATCGCACATGGTCTTCAAATGCAGTTAATGGGTATTAGATCGGTTGCTGAAGAATTTAGCGTGATTACAACAGGTATATTTATGGCTGGCTATTACATTGGTTACTTTTCAGGATCACAAACTACACCCAAGTTAGTACAAAAAGTTGGACATATAAGAGTGTTTGCTGCTTTTGCTTCTTTGGCTTCTTTAAGTGCATTGTTAGCAGCTGTTTATGTAAACCCAGTAATGTGGACTTTGAGTAGGATTGTAACAGGAATTAGTTTAGTAAGTTGTTACATAGTAGCTGAAAGCTGGTTGAATGACAGAGCAACAAATAAAAATAGAGGACAGTTATTATCAGCATATATGATCGTTCTTTATATTGGCTTAGGAATTGGGATGCTTTTACTTAATGTAAGTGATCCCAAAAATTATGAACCATTTATTTTAGTTTCAGTATTATTGTCATTAGCATTGGTACCAATTCTTTTAACTAAAAGACCTACTCCCAAATTTAAAAAAATAGGAACTATAAGTGTAAAAGAATTATATAAAATTTCTCCATTAGGAACTGTGAGTTCTTTTTGCACAGGAGTAATACACGCTGCTTTTTTTTCTTTAATGGCTGTGTATGCTACAAAATCTAATTTTACTCTTTTTGAAACTTCAATTTTACTTTTTATTGCAACAATATCTGGTGTAATTTTTCAAGGTCCAATCGGATATTTTTCTGATAAATTTGATAGAAGAAAAGTAATTGTAATAGTTACCTTTTTTTGTTCAATTTTTTCATTTTTTGCAATTATTTTTGCGGGATCAAGTCTTGTTAATATGTATTTGTCAATTGAATTAACACTAAATAAAGTTATGTTTTTTTTAGCTGTTGGTCTTTATGCGGGTTTGTGTTTACCTTTGTTTTCTTTAAATCTTGCACATACAAATGATTTTGTACCTAAAGAAAAATTTGTCGCAGCAGGCGGAGGGCTTCAATTAATATTTGGAATTGGTGCAATAAGTGGACCAATCTTTTGTTCTTTATTCATGGATTGGTTTGATATTAATGGTTTCTTTATATTTTTAATAATTACTCACATTATAATTGGAATGTTTGGAATATATAGAATGAATGTAAGAAAAGTTATGGAAAATCCAGATTCTACATTTACACCTATACCGGCAACAATTACACCTGCTGGCCTAGAATTAGACCCTGATACTCCGGAAAATTTAGATAACAAAGAAAAGAAAAATCTTTAATAAAATAATAAAGATTATTTTTAATCACTCTCAGGTTGAACATTTCAAATTAAATTTTTTTCACTTATGCTGCTTGAATTTTTTATTAAACTCTGGTGAAATATAAATATAAAAAATTAAAATGAAAAAAAAAAATAAAAAAATTGGATTGCTTAATAAAGTTTATGAAGACTTTAAGATTAGACAAAAAAATAATGATAAAAAAAATTTAAAGTTAAGAGAGGAACAAGTTAAAAAAAGTCAAGAAAAAATAAAACAGTTAGAAAAAGAACAAAACCTAGTCAATAAAAAGCAAATTCAAAAAGAAGAAGAACTCAGAATTAAGGAAAAAGAACTTAATCTGAAGGAAGTCGAACAAAAACAGATAAAAGATGCCCAAAAATTAAAAGATAAAGAGCAAAATTTAAGAGAAAAAGAGCAATTATTAAAAGAAAAAGAACTTCAAATTAAAGAAGAAGAACAGCTTAAAAAAGACGATCAACAAAAAATAGCTGATGAAGAATTAAAAACACATTATGATCTGCAAAGAAAAAAAGATAAAGAATTAAAAAATCGGGAAGATGAACAAAATAGAAAAGATATAGACCTTAAAGTAAGAGAAGAAGAGCAAAAAAGAAAAGATTTAAAAGAGCAAAGAAAAAAATACAAAGAACAAAAATTAAAAGATCAAGAAGAGCAGATAAAAAAAGAGCAAGAGTTCATTAAGTTAAAAGAATGGGAAGAAAAATTTGATAAAGAACAAAAAATGAGAGATGAAAAAGAAAAACTAAGAGATGAAAAAATTAAAAGAAGAGAATTGGAAGAGATTAGATTAAAGCAGCAAAAAGATCTAGAATTAAAAGAGGAACTTACATCAAGACTTGAAAATTTTGAGGTAAAACAAACCACTAAAAATTAATCTTTTTTTATCATAAATATTTAAATCACTAAAATGTATGAACAAAGAAAACGCAAGTAAACTTTGGAAAATTATTCAGGAAGC
>CEUZ01103487.1_pt1 | contig 20039 bp, 22 predicted proteins | sample 361511 | NCBI WGS metagenome assembly CEUZ01 (sample SAMEA2622822, study PRJEB7988) | marine metagenome | biome: marine biome (ENVO:00000447); feature: surface water layer (ENVO:00002042); material: "saline water (ENVO:00002010), including plankton (ENVO:xxxxxxxx)" | depth 5 m
CCGCCATGGCCGTACCGACGGCTTGAAGATACTGAGTACCCGTAGAGCTTGATTGGGTCACAATGCGGTAATTTCTATGAGAAAAGTGCCCAGGCATTTGTCGACCACTGGAGTTGGGGTCTTCAACTCTAGAGAGCGAGGAGAGCAGTTGTTCACGCCCGGTCATCCCCAGCCCTAAACAGAATGCGGAGTCACGGTAATAGGGATAGGCCCAATCCTTTCCCGCCTGAAACACCTCGGCAGCAGCCAATTGAGACGCTTCATGCCCAGAACAGCCCATGTGGAAATAGCTCTTCCCTTGCTTCAGGAGTGTAAGCATCTTTTCATCCAGTCGCCGTGACTGAACCATCAATTCATAGATGTGAAGTAGTCGTTTCTTTGTAAATCCGTGGAGTCTAGGCATTCAGAGCCTCCACCGAAGCGAAATTAAATTGTTCTTGGAATACAGTCGCGAAACTTGTCATGACCTCGGCAGAGTTCACCTCTCTGCCCAGTAGGTCAGACATAGAGGTAACGTCGTACTCGAAAATTCCGCAAGGAATAATGCCGTCGTAGAAACTGAGGTCTGTTTTTACATTCAGGGCCACACCGTGCATCGAGATCCACCGGGACAACCGAACACCGAGGGCGGCAATTTTTTCGTCACCCACCCAAACACCCGTGAGTCCTTCACGGCGATGGCCCTCAATCCCAAAGTTCGCCAGCGTCTGGATCAAAACTTCCTCAAGAGAACGCATATACCAACTCACACTTTTGCGATGATCGTGAAGATCAAGGATAGGGTACGCCACCAGCTGCCCCGGACCGTGAAATGTGACGTCCCCGCCCCGCTCAATCCAGTAAACAGGGATATCGCCATCCCTGGAATCGAGAAGATGGTTCTCATTTGAATTTTTTCCCAATGTATAGACTGGGTAGTGTTCAACGAGAATGAGCGTGTCAGGGATGATTCCGAGTCGCCGCTCATCAACCAGCCTTTTCTGGAGTTCCAACACGGAACCGTAATCCCGCCGTCCCAGCTGGAGTAGATCCAAAGTTCGGTCTGATTCAACTGATTGCAAAGTGGGCTTTACATTGATGGTCATCACTAGATGTGGATCGCCTCACCATAGGCGTCGGCCACCGCTTCCATAAAAGATTCCGAGATAGTTGGATGGGCATGGACGGTATTTAGGATTTCCTCATAAGTCGTTTCTAGAGTGCGTGAAATGCCAGCCTCGGATATCAGTTCTGTCGCATCAGGACCAATAAGGTGGCAGCCGAGAAGTTCACCGTAATTGGCATCGAATATCACCTTCACAAACCCTTCCGATTCGCCGATAGCCATCGCCTTTCCGCTTGCCTTAATCGGGAAGTAGCCTATTTTTACTTCAATTCCTTTCTCCTTCACCGCACGTTCAGTCATTCCTATTGACGCCACCTGCGGACGGCAATAGGTGCATCCCGGAATGTTGTCGTAATCGATTGGTTTCGGTGTCTTCCCAGCGATATGCTCCGCAGCTACACGCCCCTCCGCTGATGCCACGTGGGCAAGCCACGGCGGACCAATCACGTCACCAATAGCATAAATATTTGGCACCGCGGTCTGGTAAAATTCGTTAACCTCAATCCAACTCTCCTGGACTCCGATCCCCAGATTTTCCAGGTTGAGCCCCTCTACGTTGCCCTGCACACCAATGGCCACGAGTGCTGTCTCCGCTTCAAGAATCTCACCATTATTTCCCGAAGTGAGTTGGACCTTCACTTTTGTTTTCAGTCTGTTAATCTTTTCAACTTTTGCAGAGGTGTGAACTACAATTCCCCGATCTTCAAACAACTTTCGTAGGAGAGCTGAAACCTCACTGTCCTCAACCGGCAATAGATCTGGGAGCATTTCCACAACATGGACTTCCGTTCCATACTCGTTATAAAAGCTGGCGAACTCAATTCCGATTGCACCGCCGCCAATAACGATCAGACTTTTCGGCAACTTCTTAAGCATCATCGCCTCTTTGGATGAAATGACTCTTTTTCCATCTGTCTCGAGGCCGGGAAGCTCTCTGTTCCTTGCTCCCGTTGCTATTATCGCATGATCACACTCTACAATCGTATTCTTCCCTCCGCTGTCTATCACCTCAATCTCGTTGGACGATTTCATCGATGCTATTCCAGCGATGTGATCGATCTTGTTTTTCTTCAGAAGATACTCGATCCCTTTTGACAGCCTCTTTGCTGCTCCCCTGCTTCGTTTAACAGTGGCTCCGAAGTCAACGGAATAGCCATCAACCTTAATTCCATACTTATCGGCATTCTTGACCAGATGAAGCGCCTCAGAATCTTTCAGAAGTGATTTGGTCGGAATGCAGCCCCAATTCAGGCAGACCCCACCCAGTGCCTCCTTCTCCATCACCACCACAGATTTCCCGAGCTGTGCCGCCCTGATGGCTGCCACATAACCGCCGGGACCGCCACCCACCACCGCGAGATTGTACCGCTTGCTCATCGTTTTATGCCGCGGGCTTCTTTGCCCCTTCAAGACTCCTCAAAAGTTCAATCTCCACTGCGTATTCCGATGGATCATTCACAGGTGTTTCAAGAAGCATTGGCAAATCGGAAAAACGGTCATCGTTCACCATGCACCAGAAAGTCTCCATGGTCAGTAACCCTTTTCCGATACTCTCATGCCGGTCAACGCGGGAACCGAGTTCTTTCTTGGAATCGTTGATGTGGAACGACTTGAGCCAACCCAAGCCGACAACATTGTCAAACTCTTTAAATGTATCTCGCCATCCTGTCTCTGTTCGAATATCGTAGCCCGAAGCGAAGCCATGTTGGGTGTCGAAACAGACGCCCATCCGCTCCTTCTGCTCCACACCATCGATTATCGTCTTGAGATGTTTGAAACGGTAACCAACGTTTGTCCCCTGCCCGGCTGTATTCTCCAGCAGTACTGTTACACAGCCGTCTGACCGTTTGTTAAGACAGTAATTGAGACTATCGGAAATTCGTTTAAGACATTCGTCCTCTCCCGCTTTCATGTGCGAACCGGGATGAAAGACCACATATTCGATACCGCAAGCGTCACACCGATCCAGTTCATTGAGAAACGCCCGCCGTGACATATTCAGTTTTTTTTCTTCCGGCGATCCCATATTCAATAGATAGGAAGCGTGACTGACACACATCTGAGGCCGCTCCTCTTCCATGCCACTCCTGTAGCCAGTCGTGTTCTCTTCCTGGGGTTCTTTGGGAAACCACTGATTTTGGTTAGCGGTAAATATCTGGATGGCATCAGCACCAATATCTGTTCCTCTACTAGGCGCATTTTCCACGCCACCGGCCGCACTTACATGAGCGCCAAGAAAGCCCATTAGAGACCTCTCTTCCCGATAACGGCGAGGAATTCTCCTCGCGTTTTCTCATTTTCACGAAAAGCGCCTCGGACCGCTGAAGTGATCATATAAGAAGATTTTTTCTCCACACCTCTCATCTGCATGCAGAGGTGTTCGGCCTCAATTACAACGGCAACCCCCTTTGGCTGAAGAACGGATTGCAGTGCGTCGGCGACCTCCTGAGTCAACCGTTCCTGAACTTGAAGTCGCCGAGCAAAAACTTCGAGAATTCTGGGAATTTTGGAAAGTCCAATGATCTTTTCGTCAGGGAGATAGCCGACATGGGCAAGCCCCTTGAAAGGAAGCAGGTGATGCTCGCAAAGAGAGAAGAAATCGATATCCTTCACCGCCACAATCTCATCACATTTCTCTGTGAAGACCGCATTACCGACAACTTCCTCCGGTGTCTGTCTGTAACCCTTAGCAAAGGTGAACCACGACTTTGCAACACGGTTTGGTGTCCTCTCTAAACCATCCCTTGAAGGATCTTCACCAATTTCTACCAAAAGATCCTTAATTACTGATTCAATCTTTGTCAAACTGATATCGTTCATAATACCTCATCTGAAAAACATCCTTATCCCCAAACCTCATCAGGCTCATTATGAATCTTCGGTTTTAACAGCCAGACACCTGCATAGATGAGAGGAGTATCAAACAGTGCGAAAAAGAACTTGAACAAGTATGAATAATAAATGAGTGGAAGGAGATCACCAAAACTATTTACATTCTCGCCTAAATTATTTGCATAATACAATATTGTCAGGATTGCCGTTGTGTCTACAAGCTGGCTCAACGTCGTAGATAGGTTGTTTCTCAACCAGAGGTGCTTCCCTTTTGTCAGCTGTTTCCAGAAGTGAAAGAGTTGGACATCCACGCTCTGGGCAGTAAGATACGCAAACATTGATGCCAGAACATTCCCAAGCATAAACTTGTAGACTGATTCAAAGGTCGAGGTGGCACCGGAAACACCGCTTGCATCCGGAAAAAGGTGCCCTAAAGTCATCAGCCCCAGCATGAAGAGATTCATGGCGAAACCGATCCAGACAAGCGCTTGAGCTCTGGCCTTTCCGTAGAGTTCACAAATAAGATCGGTGGCTAGGAACGTGAAAGGATAGGCGAGGACACCGGCAGGGACCGTCAGCCCAAGAACATTAACAAATTTTGTCGTGCCGACTATATTTCCTAGGACGAGGGCTGTGATAAACATTCCGCTCAGAAAGAGAAATAGCTTCTCTTTGAAGCTCATTCGCCCTCGAGACCGAAATAATCAGTATATATCGTGGGTGTTTCCCTGAGACGGATTCGGTGGAGTTGAACATCGCCCAGCTCTGGTTCAATCTGCTCCCAAATCCAGATTACCATCAACTCGGTTGACGGCTGCCTACTTTTGAACCACGGTATATCTTTTTCAATGGTGGAGTGATCAATGAGATTAAGCACTTTTTCCTGAACAATCATTTTCAGTTCCCCGAGGTCCACCAAAAATCCAGTCTCTTCATTGATGTCGCCGGTTACCGTTACCTCAAGATCATAATTGTGGCCGTGGAGGCGAGCATCATCGCCAAACACTTCCTGATTTTTCTCGCTGCTCCAGTCCGCATGACCGTACTCATGGGCGGCACAAAAGGTGAATTTTTTTGTTAGGAAAGGCATGGGCCTGTGAACTTTATCTAAATGGTTGACTGACTCGCGCCGAATTTACAGACAGTCTTCAGTAAGTGAAAAGCAGTTCGACATGGAATAAACATCTAAACGACTGAGGAAGGGCAAAGATCGCTCAGAGAACAGTTTTTACATTGCGGCCTTCTCGCAATGCAGACATGCCGGCCGTGTTCGATGACAAGATGTGTCAGTATGACCCAATCACTTTCTGGTGTAATCTTCATGATCTCTGATTCTATCTTGATAGGATCTCTCTGGTTTGTGAAGCCCAAAAGATTCGTGATCCGTATCATATGTGTATCTACAACAACGGCAGGTACTCCAAAGGCAGTCCCCAGTAGACAATTTGCCGTCTTCCTTCCTACACCGGGAAGGGTCAGAAGTTGATCCATAGTTTGTGGAACTTGCCCGCCGAATTCATCTATGATGATCAGGCTTGCCCCCTTTATAGACCGCGCTTTCTGATTGTGGTAGCCCGTTGAACGTATATCTTCAGACAGTTCATTTACATTGCAATAAGCAAATTCCACCGCAGATCTGTACTTCTTGAAGAGACCAGGCGTAACCATATTAACCCTTTTGTCGGTGCACTGTGCCGAGAGTATGGTCGCCACGAGGAGCTGATGCGCATCACGATAGTCAAGACTGCACTTCGCCTCTGGATAGTCTTCCCTGAGTTGGGCAATGGCCGCCACCATCCGTTCACTTTTTGACTGTCTCGATTCCCGTGCCATCAGCTGATACTGCCTAGAACTGAAGAAATGTTTTTCGGAAGAGAAGATTTTGTAAAGACCAAACTGCATCCGGCGGCCACAGCCCTGTCCCTGAGTCCCTTGGAGACTCGGAATGAGCATCCGACCACAACCGAATCTTTGTTTTGAGATATGAGTTGCTGAATTAATTCAATGGGGTCTGGACTGGCATCATCGAGATCGATAACTGCCAAATCTGCTAACAATTTGTCTCTCTCCTTCATATCTGGAAAGTAACTTTCGCCTCCTGATGCCGCGACCGCATCGGCAATCCGCGTTCCTAGTTGGAAATCGCGAGTTATAATGGCGACCATTTTCAGAGTTGTTCCTCCTCTCTATTCTTCTCAGCAGACTGAAGCCGCGGAACCAGGTTCCAATTAAAATCAGCCGGATTATCGATTCTGTTGATTTCCTTGGCACACCGTTCTATCTCTTCAATAAATGTGGTCGAATTGATTCCGCGCTGTGAAGGATTCCATCGCCCGCCGTTCGGTCCGCGCCTGGTTAGTTTGTCAATGGCTCGTCCCATGAGGTTTCTTGAACCTTTAAGGTTTCCCGTCAAAAGATGATAAAGCGATACTGTCACCTGGATTAAGCCCTGAACAAAGAGGCGATCTGGAAGGTTGAATTCCGACCACATCTCCTCCCACTCTTCATGGGCGTCAAAATATTCTCCGCTGTTGAACAGTCTTCGACCTGCCTCAAACAGATGATTTACTTTCTCCTCATTAGTCAAGATTAAAAACCTTTTCTATCTGGAATCGATCTCCTTGGGCATATACCTTAACAGCTTCACAGTCCGGATCGTGGGCAAGGATAATGATCCACCCTTCGTCCGATGCCCGTCTTAACACTTCTTTCTTTTCCATCAATGTCTTGAGCGGTTCGTTATCGAAGGCCATGATGCACGGTAGACGAAAGTGAAGACGAGTGGGAAAGAGGTCACCGGCGAAAAAGAGAGTCTTCTCTCCTTCTGTTAGGATCGGGTGCATCTGACCGGGTGTGTGGCCGTGAGTCAGGTGTAGTTTAATGTTATCAAAAATAGGCTCCTTTGCCTCCAATAGATTGAACATTCCATTTTCGGTAATCGCCTCCCAGTTTTCCGATCGATAGCTCCCCCGGTCCTTCTCTGTCGGAGAGCTTGCCCATTCCCAGTTATCTCTTTGGAGATGGTAGGTAGCGTTGGGAAAAGTTGGGATTGTCTGGTCACCTTCAATTCTGGTATTACCTCCCGAATGATCAAAGTGGAGATGTGTGCAAATCACATCGGTCACCTCATCGGGCAAAACAGCATGTTGAGCCAAAGTATCGGTGATGTTTGTCTCTGTTGGATCTATAGCAAGTATATTCTTCATCTTGCCATCCCATTTGTCACCACTCCCGGTATCTACCAGAATGATCCTCCCATCCCCACGTATGAGAAGGGAACGGGTGACCAGTGATATTCTGTTATCGCTGTCTACCGCAGCATTCTTGTCCCAAATGCTTTTTGGGATGACACCAAACATGGAACCCCCGTCAAGACCGAATCGACTCGTTATGAGGGTGGTTACATCAAAATTCCCGATACGCATCAGTTCAACCGGTCTATGACGAGTAGTCGTTCTGCAATCACCGGAATCAGTTTAGCCGGGGCCGTTCGCAAGAGAGACTGCAGTGAATCGAGGAGTAAAAACTGTGAGCTGTCTCCGCAGGATGATTGAATCCATCGCTCGGCGATGGAGACTGGCCACGACCAGTCCTGCTGCTCTCTTGCCTGTGAAATAGCATTCGAAAGCGATATAGCATTTTCATCGTCTAAGTGTGTTAGAATGTCCGCTTTTTCAGTTGAGCTCACAATGGAGTCATTGCTCCCTTGCTCAGCAGACGCTTCAAATCTGTCAGCCGCCCAGACTGAAAGTCCCTTACGGAAACCGGGCTGCCGCACGCTATCAGCCTGCCATAGCCGTTCTCCGACTGCAAAAAGGTAGATAACCGAGTGATCGTCCTTTGCCAGAGCATCCTGCAGATAAGGGGCTAAACTCGCTGTGGCATTGCCCTCAGCCACATCCATGAGCCACGGTTCATCCATTAGTGCTGTGAGAAGCAGTTTGACGAATGTTTCCGAAGAATCTCTACCGGAGAACACCGCCGAACGAAAAATGCCGTAAACAAACGAACCAATCCGATCCATGTGGTAAGTGGCAATTTCCATCATAATTTCGATGACAGAGACAGGATTATCGGAGACAGCTGAAATTTTTGCTGCTTCAAGTACCGCTCTCTCCCTCTCAGCTTCACCGATGGCCTGAATGAACTCTTGGGTAAAAAGTGGTCGATTCAGCATTTCCGGTGTCGGAACTGTCAATTTCATCTCTTGCTTCTGCTGATCCAGTTTCATGCAAATCGTTGCCGCTTCTTCGGCGATCAAGCGGGATGGAGAATCCAGTCGAAGAGATGCCAGATTCTTTAGGGCGTTGAGTTCCATCAGAGGATGATGGACCACTCCATCAGAAGACCAGTTGCACCTGTGATACTCACCGGAAAAGGTGAACAACTCGTTGAAAAAATCTCTCAGTGCTGGGCCGCCGACAACTGCTGAATCTACCGCTTTTTGGATGGCAGTTTCATCTCCATGACGCAGAGACGATAGCAGTGAAACAGTTTCAGTAGGTGGTGGCATTCAGCGAGATTGCAAACACGGGAAGGAGAAAAAGGGAGATGCCTAGGCCTATTCCTCCTCCTCAACTTTTTCAGCTTTTTCCCCACCGAAGGGAAACGTTACTCTCAGTGAGAGCCCCACAAGACGGGAATGCTGTGTGGGCCAGCCTCCCGGTGAAACGTGAGGAACAGTGAAGCGGCCGTATTTGGCCTGATTTTCTTCCTTTTTGATATATTCATCCCAGGAAGGAACATATATCTTGGTTAGAGGCATACTGGCAAAATCGTGAAAATACCCTGCCTCAATACCAAGTTTACTCTTCAGGAACATTCCCATTAAAACACCAATCCTTGTACTTTGACCACTCCCCGCGTATGAACCTTGAGGAATGAGCATCGCCCGAAAAGCCCAGTACATGGTACTTCCTTCTTGCTTTCCGTCACGAAATTTGTAGTAAGTAAAATCATAGTTTGAATTCGGAGTGTAACTCCAGCCGAGGTTCAGTACGTCCCTCTTCTTACCCTGTTCGAATAGGGTACGGGAATAATCGAATCCTGAACCGTAAATAGGCACACCAACCCTAAGACCAATGTCGCTCACATCGGATATGCCATATCTGTAGAACAGGACAGGAAAAACATTCTCTGTCGAGAGGGTATATCCTGCATATTTTTCACCCTTCTCAAGGGTGTGATCGGCAACGGACGGATGTGCTGCACAACCGAGGTAAAAGATTGCAGTGAGAATCGAGACGGCCAGACGAATATTACGCAAAATGATCCTAACCACCTTCAGCGCGAACCTGTTTCCTTATAGGAGTTGGCGGAAGATTAAACACATCCTGTGAGAAGTATTCTGCAAGATGACGAACAATATCTAATACTCCCACAAGACCCATAGGCTTTCCTTCAGAATCGACCACAGGGATATGGCGGTAGCCGCCCTCCGTCATCCTGTTAAGTGCAAAAGCGATGCTGTCTTCACCTTGAAGGCTCTCAGGAGCAGGTGTCATATAGTCATCGACAATCTCATTGCGATAATCGAGACCTTTTCCAGCAAGTTTCATAATCACATCCCTCTCAGTAAAGATTCCGTCCAGCGAATCGTCACAAATCAAAACACAGGCAACTCCTTCAGCCTGGAAATTTTCAACAACTGCCTGTATGGTGGTTCCTTTCGACACAATGATCATTTTCTGGAGGGTCAAGGCGTTTATCGGATCATCAACAGAAATGGCTTCTTCCATCTCCTTTTCTTGCTCAAACTCCATTTCGTCCATCTGCTGGGCTTCTTCATCCATCAAATCACTCATAATTCACTCCTAAGTCTGACGCCGCATCTTCCTATTTTTCGCGAATCTAAGCCACGCTTCGCTGAATCCCAAATAAGACCACTCATATCCCCAGTACAAGATCCACGAGTCTTACGATGTCGAGAACGTTCAGCTGTGAATCGTTGTTCATGTCGCCTCGGGCTCTCAACGCGTCTGTTCCACCGCCGGGCCAGATAATAAGATCAACCAGTTGAAGAACATCGGCTACGTCCACCAAACAATCGCCGTTAATGTCAGCAGCGGAAAGCTCTGTTTCGGGATAGGCGAGGAGGCGAAGATCGTCAAACGAGAATCCGTTTCCCTCCACGCCTTCATCCGCCCGGAGCACAAATCGGAATGAAACCTCATCCGATCCCACTAGGTGTGACAGGTCAATGTACTCCTCCACCCATTCGGTCTGAGTCCCTTCGTAAACAAATGTACCTCTTGGTTGACCATTACCGCCGCCAGTAGCCTTCTGAGTGTAGCGACCCCGGAGCGATTTCCATGATCCGTCATCCGCTCTCGCTTCAATCGTGACGCCGTCGTAGTTCTTTTCAATGTCCCACTTTGCCCAAAATTCCAGCCAGGGATGGGAAACATTTGACAGATCCACAGGATCCCTTAAAGTCAGGACTGTCGTCTGCTGGGGACTGTACTTGCCACTTGGGCTGTCACTGATTGAACCAGAACCGGTATGAGCAGTGCCGCTGATACCCCAGCCGGAGGTTTTCCACTTGCTCATGTTTGCTTCGCCATCTTCGGCAAAAACCGTCTCGGGCTTTCCGATGATTAGCTGAATGGTGTCGGTGGTCGTCTCGTAACCGTCATCGAAATGAAACACGAGTCCTCCGGTACATCCACCCGATGCACCAGAGGCAACAGTCAACGGAATATTGACAGAATCCGCCAGCTGTTCACGCTCTTTTACAGTGCCAAGATTCCATAGAAAAGAATCTCCGATCTCTACTGCACCATTCAGAGAGGTGACTCTAGCAGCAACACCCCCTCGGCTTCGCCTTAAGCCTTCATTCTTGAATGAAGCTTCAACATCCAGCGCCCCCCCCGGCATGAAGTAGTTACCGTTGGGCAGGGTCATTTGAGCACTCAGAACAGTCCCGGCGGCGCGAGCGAAGACCATGTTCGGCCAGAGGTTTTCTTCGCAAAGGGGACCGACCCTATCCACGGCGGGCCAGAAACCATCCTCCCAATCCCCCACTTCCGGTGTGAAGGCGATCATCCCCTCCTCAACGTAGGAGTAATCCACAGCATCGCCGTTGACTGTATATCCAACTGTCTCAATGCCAGTACCAACGTGATACTGATTGAAACGGGTCATATCGGCGCCGATTTCTTTAAACGTTGAAAAATCAGGCTCGTCGGGATAGGAGCCATCGCCATAGGGATGGATCAGGAGGTTCGTGTATGTGTGGTAGTGAAGTACATTTCTGAAATCCATGCTTGCCATAAAATCCCGAACCACTGCCGTTTCCGGCTCAGAAAATGCGGCGTCACCCCGGTACGTGTTCGCGCAAGGATCAGGACTCGATCCCTCATTATTGGTTCCCCAGCTGTAGCCATAGTTCCTGTTCAGGTCCACACCGTGGGCGGTGCCCGAATCACATCCTGTGTCTCTCCTGTTTTTTCTGTGCATGCCGCCCCCGTTTGGAGCAATTGACTCGTTGTAGACATAACCGTCAGGATTGACGCAGAGAATAAACCACATCTCCCTCGTCTGCAGCAGTTCAGTGGGGAGTTTCTTCAGGCCAAAGTTTTCGCACATATATCTTATGAAATAGATAAGATTCATCATGCTGATCGGCTCCCTTGCATGGGTCAGGGCTGTATATAGAACGCGCGGTTCGATTTCATCACTCACATTTTCGTCTACGTCAACATTGTCAGAAACTTTCACCGCCCAGATGTCCCGTCCCTCTAATGATTTCCCTATACTCATTTTCTCGGACACTAAGTCGGGATAAAGCAGATGAAGTGTGTCAAGCTCTGCCTCAAGTTCCGCGAGAGTATAATTGCCCCCCATGGAGCCAAGTTTGAAATCCTGATAACGTCGTGGCCGCCTTTCTAGGCGGGACTGATAGAAATGCAGAAGGTTCGGTTCCATCACCTCCACAGTTAGACCCAGCGATTGCAGTTCTGTCACCTCCGACTGGCTAGCCGCCAACTCAATATACACACCCCGCTTGTGGCGGACATGGTCCAGCGGAACACCCGTGGACGCGATAGAGCTCAGTTCTCCGGGAGTAAAGTAGTATACACGGACGAGCTGATAGACATCCTCACTCAATACAAATTGCGACAGGAGCATAAAAGCGGCGGCCCTAAAGAATCTCTTCATGATAGATGAAATTAGTCAACTCATCTCTCATTTCAAATCCGAGTGGTGACAAGATTGACTTGGAGACGCTGTAGCATTACATTTCCTATAATGAGAACATTAACTATCAGTGCCAATTGGATTACGCGGCGTAACTATGATCTCCTATGGTACGTAGGTGCTTGCGTAACGAGCTACGCCATGATCTACCTTAACATTGGTCTTGGCGTCTCCACCATGATACTCTGGTGGATTTGGATTGTTTCTTTCGACGGCCCCCACATTTTTGCCACAATCTCCCGCACCTATCTTGATCGCCAGGAATGGCAATCTCGAAGACCACTTCTCTTAGGCAGTCTACTGTGGTTTGTGCTTGGTCCTATAGTATTGACTCTTTCAATGGCCTCATCCTCAAAAGTGCCCTTCTTCATCTTTCTCACGCTAGCACAGTTGTGGGCATACTGGCATGTGGTAAGGCAGCATTACGGTTTTATGGTGCTTTATCAAAAAAAGAACGGAGAATCCGCAGGAAAAGAGAACTTCGTCGATTACTGGTTTTTCTACATTATGATGCTTGCGCCGTTTCTCTCATTCATCATGAGGCATCCGGACGCCCGTTCTCAAGTGAGTCTTTCAGTTTATCCAGCGGCTGCGGAAGCGCTCGTCCTTAAGGGGATACACAGCATCATCTTTGTCGTTATTACCCTATATACCGGAAAGCAGATTCTGGATCTGGGTGCCGGAAAACAGCTGAATCTGCCGAAGAATCTTTTCTTTCTGGCGTGTATGCCTCTTCATTTGGTCATCTTCCTCCACCCTTACATTTCAACTCAGATTGACATCCGCTTATTTACCGTCTTTGTAACTGTTTATCACAACGTCCAGTATCACGGCATCGTCTGGTTCTACAACAGGAATCGCTACGGCAGGGATTCGTCTGGCCAATCTTTCGGCCTCGCCAGCAAAGTCAGTAGAAACTTCCTCACTTATTACTTGGCGGGCATTCTGTTCACCCTCGTCTATCGCTACGCTGATTGGACTTTTATCGGTGCCATGGTTCCCTTCGGGGTCGGACCGAATGTGGTAAGTGAGTTCTCGCTCGGGAGTCTATTCTCAGTCTCCGACCTCGCCATTGGATTCTGGTGGGGATTTGCCTTCAACCATTACTACCTCGATCAAAAGATCTGGAGAGTGAGCAAGGACAGACGATTAAACAGAGATCTAAAGCTGGAAAGTTGAAATTGCAGAAAGGAGGATAGGGGAACTGAATCTTAGTTAAGACCTATCAATATAAACCATCCCCATTTCTTAAAGATAGAGCATTACATACACCAGAATCCCTGTCACGCTGACGTATAACCATAGAGGAAGAGCGATCTTGGCTATTTTCCGGTGCTTTCGAACGTTCATAGTCCAGCCGCGGTAAAGGGTCACCATGGCCAGCGGGAGGATCACCGCCGCTAACACAATGTGCGTAAATAGAATGAAGAAATAAAGCGAACTCCATTCTCCAGTGTAGAGTGTTGGACCGCTCTTGAACCAGTGATAAATCACATAAGTCACCAGAAAGAGAGCAGAGGTTCCAAATGCGGCAAGCATGATCTTCTTATGAAGTTCAATCTTTTTTCTGCGGATCAACAGATAAGCGACAACTAGAAGCACTGTTGTTATGGAGTTCAGGATTGCATTTACCGTCGGCAGTGCGGAAACGTCCATGGCGCCTTCCATGCCGGAGGGCCGCGGACCGAGGATCAGAAAAGCCACAGCTGCAGCAAGTACGCCAGAAAGGATGTAAATAATCCTCAGCCAAAACTGATCACTCCGGACGGCAAGCATTCTCAGGGTGACACCTCTGCCAAAAGTTCCACATCCCGCCAGAGCTGCTGCATCTCTTCCAGTTCAGAGCTGATATAGTACCCCCTAATCCTCGCCTCACTGTCAAGAAGAATGAATCGAGTACTGTGGAAAATGGGATCTTCGACAGAACCTACCTTAAATCCTTCAACCGCAAGTTCGTGTATTCGATCTTTGTTTCCCGTTAGGAAGCGCCATCTATCGTGGTCAGCACCGTAACGATCTCCATACTCTTTCAGTACCTCTGGCGTATCGTAGTCAGGATTGACAGAGATGGATAGAAGGCGGAAATCAGACGCATTGCCGAAGCGGGATTGGAGTTCGGTAAACTGCCTTGACATTACAGGACATGGTCCGGCACAGGTGGTGAAGATGAAATCGGCCACCCAAACCTTCCCCAACAAGTTCTCGCGACCGAATTGTTCACCATCCTGATCCGTTAATTGAAACTCAGTTAATTCACCCAGGACAGGGAGAGTTTGTTCCTCTTCTTCAACTCTCATCACCATCACCAGGACAATGATGGCTGCGAAACCTACAAAAAGCCAAAATCGTCTCTCTTTCAATATGGCCATATTCTTATCTCCTCAAAAAATTTCCCAAAAATTATGAATTCCTTATATGAAGCTTCTGTCAATTACCAGTATCAGAAGTAAAAGAGGAAGATAAATGATGGAGCCCATAAGCAAACGTCGGGCTCTCTCGTGATTCCATCCTCTCGCTGCATCCATCGATAATGCTAGGAATACACCACCGAGTAGAAGCGATCCCCAGAGGAAAACTTGTCCTGAGATTCCTTGCAGATGAATGAGTGTTGTACAAATCATAAGCAAAACTGCAAACGAGATACAATAGAGCGAGGTCTTGGTCATCGTCGTTGATTCAACCCCGGGGAGCATCTGGAATCCCGCCCTTGCATAGTCTTTCCTGTAGAGCCAGGCGATGGCAAAGAAATGAGGAATCTGCCAAAGAAAAAGAACACCAAAGAGCAGCCAACCGCCCAGTTCTAGATTCCCGGTAGCGGCAAGCCATCCGCCGAGAGTAGGAAGGGCTCCAGGCACGGCACCGATAAGGGTGTTCCAAGTTGTCTTCTTTTTAAGTGGTGTATAAACACCTAGGTAGAGAAAGACTGTTAGAAATGCCACCAGTGCCACATGAACAGTCACCGTTGTCAGAAGGTAAATGACACCTGCCGCGGAGAGAAGGACGCCAAATCTCCGTGCTGACACAGGCTGAACTCTGCCCGAGGGGATGGGTCGTGTTTTGGTTCTTTTCATCCGGCCGTCGGCGTCCCGTTCAATGTATTGATTCAATACCCCCACACCGGAGGCCACAAGGAGAGTACCCACAATGGTATGGATCAGCGGCCAAGGCTCAGAAAGGATCGATTGGGCCACTTGCATAGCACCCAGATAGAACCCAATTGTAGTCGCCACCAAGACCAGCCAGATGATCCTCGGCTTTGTCAACTCCCAGTATGAAGAAGCAACACCTCTCCATCCTTCAGCAGTGGGAAACATATCTGGATCCCTCTGAAACAGAAACCTCAGCTTACCACTCGGCACCAACATGCGGACGGTCCGGAGGGATAGGAAGAATGAGGCACCGAGAAGCAGCGCACCTACCCATACATGGAAGGTGGTGATGATGGGCGCCTTGGCGCTCCATATCACTAATGCAGCAAGAAAAATCTGGGTAAGCAACAAAAGATCAATGAACAGGACCGGAAGAAAAAGTCTATCCTCATACCGATGATGCTTGGAGGCGTGGAGCGTGACAAAAGTGGCAGCGCCAAGCACCATGACAGCGCCGAATCTGTGAAGTAGATGAATGAAGACATGGCTGAGCATCACCGGTTCAAGGCCGAGATCGAAACGGGCCCAGTTCATGGATGATAGAAGTGCCTCATTCAGCACCGGAAAAACTGCTCCATTCACCAGCGGAAAATCAACCACTGCAAGGCCCGAACCGGTGTGACGCATCAAGGCACCAAGAATTAGCTGGATGTAGATCGTAATTGTGAGGATCACAGTCCATCTCGCAAAGGTTCTTCCGGCTAACCCGTCCTCTGATTCAGAACAATCCCACTCTTTGGAGAGGAAAAAGGCAAGTGCAATGGTGATACAGAAGAACGTCTGCGCCAGAACCGCATGGGTTATGGAGATGGCAGTGGGGAGAAGTAATAGAACTGTTAGACCTCCGAGAATCCCTTGTGCGATGACGGCTGTTAAGGCGATCCAGCCAAGGTTTTTCACCCATTGACGCTTTTCACTGCGCCAAAGCCAGAAAGCAAGCACAAGGGTCAGGAGACCAACGAAAGAGGCAATGAGGCGGTGCAAATGTTCATAAAAGATTCCTCCCACCCATTTAGAGAGAGGGAAAGTGAACATGAATTCACCGTACGTGTTGGGCCAGTCCGGAACAGCCAGTCCCGAGCTGGTGCTCGTCACCATTCCACCGGCGAAAATGAGTCCCAGCGTAGAAAAGGCGGTAAACTTGGAATACCGCCTGAGCCATATTTGCGAATTACTATTTGAAAAAAAGAGGAACACCACCGTTATAGAGGTGGAGGTTTAATTGAGGTTTACCACTACTCCTCATCCCATTCGTAATCATCTCCGGACAATTCTTGCTCAGCCTGAGCTGCCTCCGCTTGGGATAGGGCAAGAAGCGCTAATTCTTCTGCATCGAATGCTTCATTGGATTTGAGTGCTTCGAGCACTTTTTTCAATGTCTCTTCTGATTTAATGGTATAGTCATAATCATCCACTTCATGAATAACGGATAACGTCTTCATGTAAGCTTCATACCCTTTTTGAGTGTGAACATGAACATATCCCTTCATCTCGTAGTGGCTGTTACCGCATAGCTGAGCACAGGCAATCTCCCAAGAACCAGTCTTCGTAGGGGTAAACCATGTAGGAATCCGAATACCAGGAATGGCGTCCTGCTTAACACGCATTACAGGGATTGCAAAACTGTGGATTACATCCCGAGTTGATAACTCAACAATGATATTTCTGTCCACCGGCAGATGAAGATGACCTTGAGTCGGAATAATGTCATCCTTCGCCGCCTCATTCTCCCTATCCAAACCAATAAAATTCAGAGCTTGATCATCGATCGAATCAGCAACTGTGCGACCGAAAACACCATCTTCCCCAGAATAATGAATGTTCCATTTAAACTGCTGTCCTATCACACGGATCACCTCTGCATCTCCATTATCCGGGAGGTTCTCTACACGGCTGGCCCAGACCGGAAAAGAGAAAGCAACAAGAAGAATGATCTCGAAAATAGCAACAGCCGCTTCGGAGTATGTTGAATAATGGTTCGTAACTCCAACAGGATCAGCCTTTGGATTTTTCTTCTGACGAAAGCGTACCAAGGTGTATAGAAAGAAAACTCCCCATCCCAGAAACAATATTAGCATCAAAATGTGCACCCATGACATAACACTATCGATGGCTGGAGATTGTGCGGAGTAGCCCTCCGTGAATCCTACTTTCTTGAGCAACTCAAGCATTAATGTGCTCTCCCGTTTCCATTGGACGAATCGTACAGATTAATTATTTCGTGTATTCGTTTACTTCGTCGGCGCATATAGATGAAGAATGAAGCCACGCCACCCAGAACGGTTCCCGTAACCCCGATGAGCAAGACAATCGCTAGATCGAGACCCTGAGCGATGGACTTTTCCGAAGGCATACCGAAACAGACAGAACAGGCTCTTGAAACCTGTGGAATCAGAAAAATAACGATTGCGGCGCCTAAGGAAAAGATTCTCTTCATAGATAGCTTACGTCCCGGAATTTTTTGAGAAATTTCACAACATAGATAATCAAGGCCAAACTCGAGATAAAAGAGAACAGTCCGTAAAACGTGTACAAACCACTCCCTTCTGTCAACGTCCAAATTCCAAAACCGAAAGTCAGAACCACAGACAGACTAATGAACGCCAGATGAAACGCCTTCAGGGACAATTTCTACTCCTACTTGATCACCGATTGTACCAAAAGTGATGAAAAAGAGGGCCAAGAGGGAAACGAGTGTAATAACCAGCATCAGATAGATCAGTTTTTTCTCATGGGCAAGGTGCATGAAAAAACTCGCGACCAGTGAACCTTTTGTGGTAGCTAGGATCATAGCGATGATAACAGCCAGTCCAATTCCTACATCTAGGTAGGCAACCGCCACCGTTAAGACTGTCAGCCCGGCCAGCGCACCGAAAACCTTCAGATAAAGATTAATCTCTTTCTTTATACCGGGAGTTGAATCCATTTATTACCTCACAAGAGATAGATTGTTGGAAACAGAAAGATCCATACGATATCAACAAAGTGCCAGTATAGGCCCGCAATTTCAATTCTGTTTGTGAACTGCTCCGGTTCCGTCTCCCACATTTTCGTCCCAGGACCCCAGAGATAGGCGTTAAGGACAAGACCACCAATAACATGGAGGGCATGAAGTCCTGTGAGCACAAAATATATGGCATAAAAATTATGTTCGCTTGGAACGTGACCATGATCAATCTTGGGAAGATATTCGAAAAGAATTTTCACCACCAGAAAGACAAGCCCAAGTAGGATGGTAATACCCATATACATTTTGTATTTCTTCAGATCATCCATCCTGAGTGAAGCCCACGCCATTACCACCGTGACACTGGAGACAATCAGCACCATGGTATTAAACGTGCCAATGGGAACATTCAACGCTTCCGAACCAACATACCAACTGCTTGCTCCCATTCTCAGAAGGATGTAAGAAGAAAAGAGTGCACCAAAGAGCATCACTTCGGAAGCAAGGAACAGCCAGACACCAATCTTGGCATTGTAGAGTCCTGTATCTGGGCGCGGTTTAACGGTGTATGGAACTTCCATAACTCTAACTATTTATCTTTTTGTGTTGAGGTGTGAAATCGGGCTGACCATTGCCGCCGCTGTTGGTACTATACTCATAAGGACCATGGTAGACGTCGGGAACTTTCTCAAAGTTCACGTGGGGAAGCGGTGGGGATGGTGCCGCTGCCCACTCCAGCGTAGTGGCATCCCAAACATTACTTGAAACCTTCTCCCCTTTTGCAAGACTGATGATCAGATTTATGATAAAGAAAATCTGAAAGAAAAAGAGCCCCAAGGCTGCAATGGTCATAAACTCATTCCATTGAAGGACTGGTTGAGCATGAAGATATGTTGAGCCTCCATCATAAAGTCTGCGAGATACACCTGCCAAACCTTGAATAAACATTGGCATGAAGACACCGTTGATGCAAATAAAAGACCCGTAAAAGTGCGTTTTACCCAAAGCTTCGTTCATCCGCTTTCCCGTCACTTTCGGGAACCAATAGTAGATACCGGCAAAGAGGGCAAATATCGTTCCCGGCGCCACTACATAGTGGAAATGGCCTATGACATAATAGGTGTCATGGAGGTGAATATCCGCCGAAGCGAGTCCCAAAGGCAGTCCCGTCAACCCCCCTATTCCAAACATGGGAAGAAAGCCCAGGGCGAACAGCATGGGTGTTGTAAATCTTATGGAGCCGCCCCAGAGTGAGATGAACAAAGCAGAGAGGATGATAACTGATGGAATAGAAATAATCATTGTCGTCGTCTGGAAGAACGCCGCCATGGTAGTCCCCATACCCGTCAGAAACATATGGTGCGCCCAGACTACGAATGACATGAAACCAAGAAAGATGATGGAATAAACCATGGACCGATAACCCCAGAGCGGCTTCCGTGTATTGTTCGCAATCACCTCAGCCACAATGCCCATAGCAGGCAGAATCAAAACGTAAACTTCAGGGTGGGCAAGAAACCAGAAAAGATGTTGCCACAAAAGAGGTGTTCCGCCACCAGCCACATTCAGAACCTCTCCCCCAACGTATAGACCGGAAGGGAGAAAGAAACTTGTTCCGGCAACACGATCCATGATCTGAAAAACGGCAGCCGCTTCTAGCGGGGGGAAAGCCAAAAGTAATAGAAATGCAGTCACAAACTGAGTCCAAACGAAAAATGGCAACCGCATCCATGTCAACCCATTCGCTCTCAACTGAATCACCGTAACAATAAAGTTCACCGAACCCAGCAGTGAGGAGGTAATCAGA
>CEUZ01141629.1_pt1 | contig 20039 bp, 16 predicted proteins | sample 361511 | NCBI WGS metagenome assembly CEUZ01 (sample SAMEA2622822, study PRJEB7988) | marine metagenome | biome: marine biome (ENVO:00000447); feature: surface water layer (ENVO:00002042); material: "saline water (ENVO:00002010), including plankton (ENVO:xxxxxxxx)" | depth 5 m
ATTATAATCTTGCATTTCAGAAATAAAATAATATAAAAATTTTGTACGGTACTCATAATCAAGCCACACAGAGTCAGGCAAACCAATTGTTTCAAGAACATCTTTCTCTGCTGGATCTTCTCTGAGGAATTCCCATATATCATAACCACTTAAATATCCTCTTGAATATACTGTTTCTTTTACAAGATCCGGTCTAGATTTTTTAGTGGGAGGCATTACAATAGGGATTAGCGATGATTGATATTGGCTAGATTTTTTAATTGTTTTATTTTTTACATCTTGCTCTATAACAGGACTCATTTTGGGAGCAGGAGGAGTCGCACACGTAAAAAAGCATAAACTATAAATAATGATTCTAATGAACATCCCTTTAAAATACTTGAAAAAAAAACGTGTAAACAACCTTGAATTTCATAAATAAGATCTAAAATCTGAAAATGTTTTAAATAATTCAAATCTTGGTAGAAATTTAAATTATCTTAATTTCCACCCTATCTATTTATTAGGATATATTTTAAGAAGAAAATAATTAATAAAAAGAGCATTTATAATAATCACTGGGTAGAAAATTTTGAATTATTTCATATTTCACATAGTAAAAAAGATAACTTTAATTCTGTAATTTCCTTTATTGAGAAAATCTAATTAAGAGGTCATAGTTTTTGAAATACAACTTATTCATACTTTTATTTTTAATGCAGGTTCTCCTAGCCCAGATTAATCCAGTTAATGGCATCCATATCAATAAACCACGGGTATGGGCTCTTACCCATGGTATGATCCATACGGAACCTGGAGACTTTATAAAGGATGGTACAATTATTATCCGTGAAGGGAAAATAGACAAGGTGGGACGTTATATAAAAGTTCCCTTAGATGCTTATGAAATTGACCTGGAAGGTGCTCATGTCTACGCAGGATTTATTGATAGCTGGCTCAAAGTAAAACAAGATGAAAAAATAATTAGTACTAACCAGCATTGGAATTCAAAAATTAGAGCCGATTACAAAGCAATTGATGATTTTAAAATTAAAGAAAAGGACCTTCAGGCCCTTTATTCAGTAGGTATAACTGCAGCACATGTTGTCCCCGAAAAAGGAATCATAAAAGGTCAATCTGATCTTGTAATTTTATCAAAAAACCCTATATCTATTTCTGAATCTGTGGCTCAAATTATTGAATTTAAAGCAAGCAGATGGAGTGATCGGGAATATCCAAACTCACTGCTAGGAACTATTGCTCTTATTCGTCAAACAATTATCGATTGTGAATGGTATGAAAATGCAAGAATTATCGCAAATAAATTTCCAGCTGAGAACGAACCGATAAAATATAATTCTTCCCTAGAAGCTTTAGAAAAATTTCGTTCTAATCGATTGCCAATGCTATTTATGACTAAAGATGAACATGAAGCTATCAGAGCATTAAATATCTCTGATGAATTCAACTTAAATCCCTGGATCCTGGGTAGTGGATTTGAATATCGTCGGCTTAATGAGATAGAAAAACACAAACCTTTCATCATTCTTCCTTTGGATTTCCCCGCCAAACCGCAGGTTTCTGACCCCTTTATAGCATTGCAATATGATACTGAGCAATTAAAACACTGGGATCTTGCTCCTGATAACATTTCAAAAATACAGGATAAAGGGCTCTTTTTTAGTTTTTCAACAAACAGACTAAAAAATAAATCCCATTTCAGAATCAATCTGCAAAGAATTATAGAAAGAGGATTTTCAGAAGATGTGGCTTTAGCTGCACTTACTACCTATCCCGCGGAAGCTATGGGTGTAGAAAAAACTCTGGGCAAAATACAGTCTGGATATATGGCAAATCTAGTTATCGTAGATGGAAATTATTTTAATCCAAAATCAAGGGTTACTTCTGTTTGGATTGAGGGTAATGAATATTTTGTTGCTACAAAACACTCCTATAGTTTAAAAGGGAAATGGAACCTTTCAATTGGCAAGAATAAATATGATTTAGAATTTACTACTCCATCATTAGATAAAGACCCTTTGGCATATTCTTATCCACCTAAAAAAATTAATGCTAATCTTTTAGGGACAATACAAATAGATAACAAAAAATATTTACTACAAGATTTAAAAATATTTGAAAAAAAATTATCATTCACTTCTAAAGGTACACCTTTTGGATTGGAAGGTAGTATTTCTTTTAATGCCATAATTACTAAAGATAAATTTTCCGGTAATGCTAACGATGGAATCAATTTAACTATTCCTTTTACTGCACAAAGATTGAAAGCAACTTTATCAGCAAAGCCCACTAAAGAAACCAGAAGTGATCTTAAAGTTCATTATCCAGAAGGGGCTTATGGAATACTGGGAAAACGGACAGTCCCAAATGCGGTTCTTTTTAGTGATGCAACTTTATGGACTTGTGGTCCAAAAGGTATTCTAGAAGATTGGGATATTTTATTCGTCGATGGTAAGATTGATAAGGTAGCGCCTGATATTTCAGTACCCAGAGGAAGTGCAATGGTCATCAATGCCGAAGGAAAACATATAACTCCAGGGCTTATTGATTGCCACAGTCATTCAGCTGCTTCTTCTATTAATGAGGGAGCACAATCAGTGACAGCGGAAGTACGAATCCGTGATGTTTTAAATGCTGATGATATAAATATTTATAGACAACTTGGCGGTGGTCTAACCTGTGCCAATATTCTTCATGGATCAGCCAATACTATTGGAGGACAAAATGCCGTTATTAAACTGCGTTGGGGACTAGGACCAAATGAATTACTATTCAAAAAAGCACCACAAGGAATTAAATTTGCTCTTGGTGAAAATGTAAAGCAAGCTAACTGGAAAGGTACTGACCGATATCCTCAAACTCGCATGGGAGTAGAGCAGGTAATAAGAGATGCATTTAGAGCTGCTCAAGACTACGATCACAAATGGGATACCTATAGAAAGAATGCAAAAATACAGCGTGTAAAAATTCCGCCAAGAAGAGATCTTGAATTAGAAGCTCTTTCGGAGATATTAAATGGTGCTCGCCTAGTTCATTGCCATTCCTACCGTCAGGATGAAATATTGATGCTTACCCGAATTGCTGAGGAATTTGGTTTTACTATAGCCAGTTTTCAGCATGTATTAGAAGGATATAAAATAGCAGACCGCATTGCTGAGCATGGTGCAGGAGCATCTACGTTTTCTGATTGGTGGCAATATAAATATGAGGTTATTGATGCCATACCCTATAATGGTACTCTTATGACAAGAAATGGAGTAAATGTATCCTTCAACTCCGATGATGCAGAATTGGCTAGAAGATTAAATACTGAAGCTGCTAAAGCAATAAAATATGGCGGTCTTTCTGAAGAAGATGCTTTAAAACTAGTAACTATAAACCCTGCAAAACAGCTAAAGATAGACCAATGGATAGGATCATTAGATGAAGGTAAAGATGCTGATATTGTAATATGGGATGGGCCACCTCTATCAATTTATTCCCAAGTTGAATCAACTTGGATTGATGGAATTCGCTATTGGTCAAAAGATGAGAATAAAGATTTGGAAAAACGCGATGACCAAATCAGAAAAGATCTTATTCAAAAAATACTGTCATCTAATGTATCGTCAGGAGGAAAAGAGATGAAACCAAATGGAGCAACACCCAATATTGATCGGCACAGATGCGATCAGTATGACCATATAAGATTTGGAATGCAAAGACATTAATGAAAAAATTAATATTCTTTTTTCTTATTTCTTTCTGCTTAAGTAATGATCAGATTCCTGGTTTAGATCAAAAAAGACCTATACTTCTTCGAGGCGGTATTCTACACACGGTTTCTGGGGGTATCCTAGAAGGGCACGATTTACTTTTTGCCAATGGTAAAATTGTTAGTATTGGTGAGAATATCCAACCCAGTCCTGATACGGACGTATATGATATCTTTGAAAAACATGTGGTTCCAGGATATATCGCTCCCTTGACACAGATCGGACTCGTAGAAATAGGTGCTGTAAAGCAAACACGTGATCATTCTGAAGTTGGTGAGATCAACCCCAATGTAAGAGCAAACGTTAGCTACAATCCTGATTCAGAATTAATACCTGTAACAAGATCTAATGGTGTTTTAATTGCAAATTCTGTTCCCCTTAGTGGTTTGATAGCAGGACAATCATCCTCTATGATGATGGATGGATGGACCTGGGAAGATGCAACTTTAAACCATCCTACAGCGTTACACATTAACTGGCCTAATATGCGTCTAAATTTTAGCAAGAATTTAAAAAAGAAAGAAAAACAACAACGTGAAGTTTACCAAAAACTCTTAAGAAAAATCGATCTACTAATTCGAGATACCAAAGCATATCATATCCGAACTAGCCAAAAAGAACGAAAATCAGAGCATAAACAACATGCAGATCTGAGACTGGAATCATTAATCCCTTATTTTGTAAATCAGAAAAAAATTATTATTCGCGCAGAAGATATTCGTCAAATAGAAGCTGCGGTAATGTGGGCAGAAAAACATGATCTTAAAATTATTATATCAGGTGGACGTGATGCATGGAGAGTATCAGAATTATTAGTTAAGCATAATGTACCCATCATATTACAGCATGTGCAAACTATCCCGCGCAGAAGATTTGAACCAATCCATATCCCATATAAAACACCAGCACTACTTCTGCAAAAAGGAGTTAAATTCTGTTTATCTACAGATCAAGGATACCCATTTAACGGGCATGTCCGCACTCTTCCAAATGAGGCTATGCGGGCTGCTACATGGGGATTATCTAAAGAAGAAGCATTACGTGCTATTACTTTATCTACGGCAGAAATTTTAGGTATTGATAAGAGAGTTGGTTCCCTTGAACCAGGAAAAGATGCAACTTTTTTTATTTCTAATGATTCACCTTTAAAGATAACAACCAATCCAATTAAAGCATATATAATGGGTCGAGAAGTTGATCTCAGCGATCGTCAAAAAATGCTTTACAATAAATATAAAGAAAAATATCGACGCAAAGGTCAGCTAGAATAATTTAGGTAAATATTCAAGTTTAACTGGCTTAAAAAATTTATTATCTACGAGTATTTGCTACCCTTCTGAGAAACATCAAAACTTCTAAGCCTATTCATAGTGAAAGCTAACTCCAACCCACGGAAGCAAGAAAAATCTCCTGAAATTCTTTTATTGATAACATCAATTCCATTTTCTTCAATATCATCCATTACTTTTTCTACGACTTCTCGAATTGTTTTTATCCCATCCATATATTTTCTAGAATATTCAAGTGCATACCCCAAAGCTTTTGTTTGTGACAATTCAAAAATCTGTTCTAAATCATTAAGATCTATATCATATTTCCCAAACTGTATACAGTGTATATTTTTAGCATAAATACGAAACTTTCCATTTTTATTTTTTGGCTTAATGCTTTCTGATTTTGGAATACGTTCTCTAATATTAAATGAATAGGATTCATCCTCGATTATTCGTTTCACCTTAAACATATCTACTATATCTTTTGCTTTTTCAGTTACATCAAAAGGTTCATAATTCATCATCTGAATCACTTTGTCTGATACATCAAAATAGTCACCTACTCCACCCAATACGAGTATAGTAGAAATATTCTTTTCGATATAAAGTTGTTTTACTTTATCAATAAATGTAGTGATCGGCTCTTCTTCTTTTTTTATTAATTTTTGCATCTTTCCATCACGTATCATAAAATTTGTAGCACAGGTATCCTCATCCATCAGTAAAACTTCTGTTCCGACTTCTATAGCTTCTATAATGTTAACTGCCTGGGAAGTACTCCCACTTGCATTTGTGGTGGAGAAGGATGTTGTATCTTTCTGAAATGGCAGGTTTTTAATAAAGGGCGAGATATCAGTTTTTACCACATTTCTTCCATCATATGATCTTATTTTTACTGTACTCGATTTGGTAACACATTGCTCCCTTCCATCTCCAAAAACGTGATTGTATACGCATGATTCTAGCGTATTTAATAACGTTGATTTCCCATGATAACCTCCACCAGTTATTAATGTTACACCTTTAGATATACCCATTCCTTTTACCCAACCAGCGTAAGGCAGATTAATTTTTATTTCTAAGTTAGATGGTGATACAAAAGGAATTACTTCTGATTTAGACATAGGTTTATCACTTATACCGCTTTTTCGAGGAAGAACAGCATTATTAGCAATGAAAGCAACTAAATCAAGTGAATCAAGCTGGTTCCGAAGATATTCTGCGTCTACTGCAGATTCAACATGCTTATTAAGTATAGTAGTATCTATATTTTTTTTAAACAAAGATAAATCCACAATTTTCGGTAATTCATTTATGAACATCTTTTCAGCCAATTTTGAAATTATTTTCCTCCCTCTAGCGGGAATACCTAAAAAACAACGAACTTCAATTGAATCCTTTTTTATTATAACACTATTTCTTTCAATAATTGACTGGCCAGGCTGATCAACTGTAATTATACCGCTGTATCCTGTACCTCGGAAACCTTTTGATACTTTTTTACAGGCATCAAAAAAATATCTGGCAATAAAGTCACTGAAAGCAATTAATTCAATTTTTTTCTTAATATTATAATTAATTATTCTTTCATCACTACGTTTAACAATTATACGATAAACACCTGTATGAGGTGGAGCATAGGGGTCTTTAGGAATTTGATGTATTATTAATTTAAATCCAGATGGGAATTCATATTCCCCTTTTAGTGATTGGCATGCGCCATAATCTCTGCCATTAATTGACTTTATTTTACTCTTAAGCTCTTGTTCACTAAACATAAGCTCTCTTTTTTTATCCTAAGAAATATCGTTTTTTTATGTAAATGGGTAAACCACAAGAAAAATTTACGATAAAAAGCACCTCTTTTTAAAATTGGATTCTATTCATTTTTTCCTTTTAATCTAGTCTCATCTTTAGTTGTGTTTAAAAATGTAATAAACTTTGTTCCTCCAGTACCTTCACCTTCATCAATTTTATTTTCTTGATCAGATATATAGTGAATAGCCATTTTAAGATGCTTTTTTCTAAATTTTTCCAGACAAGATACACATTTATCATAAGCTTTATCCAGATCTATATTACTACTATTTTTAATATAGTTGGATAATATATACTCTGATTCCAGCAAACTAATTACTTTCCTATGGTTTACTGGCATATATTTTCTCATTTGCATCAAAAATGGACCCGAATCATTGCTTGGGTGGAATATACCAAGCCCAGCATCCAGTGCCTGCAATAAAGAACTTTGTGCTGCACTTCCTCCAATAAAGACCTTTGGATCATCATCTTTAACCCCTTTATAAATAATTCCGCTATCAGGCCATCCTCTTAGAAATGGTCTTACTTGATTGTAAAAAACTTCTGGACGGCAATTTGTATACATCTTCTCTAAAGCCTTGTTAATATCATTAATTAATAAAGAAAGATCGTAAAGTTCTTTAACTAACAAGTTAACATTATGTTGGACTGAATATATACAAGAAAAAAGTTTAGCAAGGGCAAGACCGCCCACTGATTCTACTCCAACGGTGGCTAAATAAAACCAATCTTCATCCACCCCGCCAAGAAAATTCTGGAGTGTTTTTAAATTTTCTGGTATAATTGGCCCATCTGGATCAATTCTCCGCCAATTAGATAAAACTACGGATGCATGGCTAGTGATGGGAGGCCTCCCTGAACGATGAGCTATTTCCCATAGCGGGATTGCTAAGTTTTTTGGGATGGATTTGACTGGTTCTTTACCCCAATTCACATAGGCATTTGCAAACATTGATAATTGGCGCATAGACCTATCTAATTCTGGCCCATTTTTAATTCCAGATGAATCTAACTGAGGAATATTTTTTAGAGCATATTTAAAATCATCTTTTTGAAGTAATTCCGGCATATGTTTATTCAATTCATCCCAAGCACTATAAGTAGGAGGTAATTCTAATATTGGATCTGGATAGGGTAAAAATCCTCTCTGTGGATGAACATATTTTGTAATTTTTTCCAGTAATTTCATTGCTCAATCATAAAATAATAAATCTTTAAAATATATAATAAGGTTTTAGCTTGAAGCTTTTAAGATTATAAATAATACTCATTAAGAAAAAAATAATTATTCTGTACCGAATAATCGATCTCCTGCATCGCCAAGTCCAGGTATAATATATTTATTATCATCTAATCTTTCATCCAGACTTGCTGCATAAACTGCAATATCAGGGTGAGATTCACAGAATGCTTCTCTACCTTCAGGTGCTGCAATCAGACACATGAATTTGATATCTTTTGCTCCACACTTTTTTAACATTTGTGCAGTAGCAATGGCTGTACCTCCTGTAGCAAGCATTGGGTCTAATATAATAAAAATCCGATTTTTATCGCTTAATGGGGTCTTGAAATAATAATGAACCGGCTCGTGACTTTTTTTATCTCTTTCAAAGCCCGCGTAACCAACTCTTGCGTTTGGAATTAATTTAAGTAGACCGTCAATCATCCCTAATCCTGCTCGTAAAATAGGAACAAGGATAACATCTTTTCCCGAAATAAACTTACCTCTTGTTAAAGCCATTGGAGTCTCAATTTTTTTTGAACTGGTGGGTAATCCCCTAGTTAGTTCAAAAGCTAAAAGAGTAGATAACTCTGTTACTAGTTCACGAAAATTCATATGACCAGTCGCTTTTACCCTGATTAATGACATTTTGTGGTGTATTAGCGGATGGTCAACAACATGGAAATTTTTATATTGTTTCATGAGGGTCTCCTAACTTTTAAATAGCTCATTCTATTACTAAAATACAAGTCCTTTTCAGCATTATAATAGTTTTTTTACAGATTATTTATTTGGACATCAACCAATGTAAAGGGGGGTTTTTATACTCAAAAAATCTTATTATCTCTTCACCCTGAACTTTTGTCAATTGTGCTAAAGGAATATCATAACATTCTTGTACAAAATATTCGATATTAATTCCTCTTCTCTTTGCACGGATTTTCATGGTTTCAACCTGCCAAGATGTAGCAAGAGGCTTATCGTATATAAAAGTTCTATTATTATTAAGAATATTTGGATGCATTTTTTCTTTACTTAATTTATTCAATGATTCTTTTTCGTTTATTTTTAATGCAATAGTATTTATTTCAGAAGAAGAAATGCTATCATTATTAATTATATTATAGCGGATTGATTTTACAATGTCTCCAGTTTTTGTATCTATCACCATAGCAGAAACATTGTAGGAAAGACTTATTCTTCCAATACTGCCACAAACTACTTTTAATGCCCCAAGCAATGTCCCTACTTCAATCGCACAATCTTGGAAGCAACTATTTGTTTCAACTCCTCGGTCCTTGAGTATTTTATTAATTCTTTCTCTATCAACAATTATAAAATCACTGACTTTAGTAATATCAGTTTTAAATCTATCCATAATTGTTATTATTTCATTACTCGATAGACTATCATATTTAAAATCAAATACAGCAATTGTTTCGGTCTTTCCCCAGATTAAACCAGTTAGAAACATTATATATATTCGATTAATCAAAAATATATTTTAATGAATTATTGAAAATTATCATCTTTATTATTTTGGATATTATTTAAATAAATATGATTTCGATCTATAATTCAACTCCATATTAATGTAATAAATAATATCAAAGATGGTAAAACAAACCAGAATATACTATTCTAAAGATTGATAATCTTTGTTAAGTCCTTGGTATCAATTTATAGCTGGATCAATGCTAATACAGCTGTAATAAGGGAACTATGCTTTGCTATTTCAGATATAAAAACAATCAATAATGTTGCGATAATAATTTTTATAAAATAAAAAATTAATTTACTTAAATCTTTTTGAAGATATATCAAAAAAGAAATATAAATAGAAAAATCATATTAGCTGATCAATAATATTGAACAGTTTACCATACCTATATAAAAAGTTTGCCAAATTTAAAAAATGAGTCTAAATATCGGGCAATTTATGATTTATTTCGACGATCAGTTTCTAAACGACGATTATTTTTTCTTCGTTCTCCAAAGTTTATAGAAATATTATTAACTCTTCTCTCCATTCCTCTTCGATCTGATTCTGTTCTTTTCTGCGATTTCATTGTATCCATTCCTCTATGACTAGTTTATCAGTCATTTTTATATTACAAGAACGTATATCCTTATGATGACATTAACAATAATTATTTAGATGGTATAGGATTAATATCCCCTATATGTCATAGAATAAAAGTAGATGAGGAATCTTTTCCTCAGAATTTAATAAAAAAAATATTTCAGATTGTTACCATATTATTTCAATCTTAAAGCCTTATCAATAGCAAGGATAACAGAAGCAATGCGACCTATCATTAGTATATAATCCTTGGATTGACCATTGTCCAACAGTAGGGCGGAATGGGCTTTGACACAGAAATTACATCCATTTACAGCGCTAATACATAAAGAAAGGGATTCAAAAATAATTTTATCTAATCCTCCATGGTTTATCATTACATTAACCCTCATTCTCTGGGCAGCTGTTTTCATTTCAGATATAGGCATGGCATCACGATATTTATACCAAATATTATTTAGTGTCATGATTGTTACCGTACTTTTTACTGATTCTATAAATGAATCCGATATTCTTAATCTGCATTCATTTTCAAATACGGCTGATAGTTCACTCAAACAATCAGCAGCAAGAGAACTTGAGTAAGCACAACCATAAACAATATCATCATCGTATTCTGAATTTGTAATCAAGGATGTAAGGTTCAATCTTATATCCTTTGCATAATCTGGAATAGAATTTTTTAAATCATCTATGTTATTCACTAGAGAGTTTCTCCTCCAACTGGTCTATTACATGCACAAAGCTCATCTGTTTGTAATGCATCAAGAATTCTTAAAGTATCTTTAGGATTTCTGCCTACGTCTAAATTATTTACACTTACATGTTGAATCATATTGTGTGGATCAACAATATAAGTAGCCCTAAGGGCAACACCTTCATCAGAACGAATGCCAAGCATATCAATTAGTGATCCAGTTGTGTCCGCAAAAGACCAATGATTAAGTTCCTTAAGATCATCATGCGCTCTTCTCCATGCAAGTTTGCAATGTTCATTATCTGTACTTCCTCCTAAAAGAACAGCATCACGATCTTCAAAATCATCCTTTAAACTTGAGAATTCGGTAATCTCAGTGGGACAAACAAAAGTAAAATCTTTTGGGTAAAAATAGATTATTTTCCACTTTCCTTCGAATGAATTCTCATTAATTGTTACAAAGGCTGAATCTTTACCCTCCTGATCATGAGTCATAAAACCTGGCTTTACTCCAACAACCGAGAAATCATCTAACTTGTCTTGTACACCTTTCATTTTTTTTCCTTTTATTATTGTTTATATAATTTTTTTCCAAATCTTTCAGACATAACTAATTGTACTCCATCTAATAATTGTAAAAAATGATTTAAGGAAATAGTAATGCTTAAATTATTTTTTACTAGTAATAGCTGAACTTTCTCCTGTGACTCTTTTAATGACTGACTTATGTTCGTAAGGTAATTATGGAACAATTGGAACTGACAAGGAGTCATTTTCATTTTGACGTTGCAGAAGTTTATTCCAATTCTATTTTCCCTATTCACTAGATAAATTGAAATTGGCTGAGCATTATATAATAATAGCATAATTCAATTCCTTATCTTAATAGATAAAAATTATAAATAATGTTAATGAGACTTATTATCAATAATATATTATTGCAAATGGGACTAATATGCAATATATAATTGGATTAGTTTTTTTCTAATTGTAATTATTTTATTTTATTCTGTATAATAATTGACAATTCTCGAATGCAAAATAATTTTTATCTCTATACTATAGGTTATCATTTTAATAATGTTATTAAACTGTCTGATAAAACTAGTTCCTAAATAGAATGGAACATTCATTTAATTTTGACAGTAAACGAATAGGAATATTAATTGCGAACCTAGGCACTCCTGATTCTCCTACAAAAAAAGATCTTAAAAAATATTTAAATCAATTTCTAATGGATAAAAGAGTTATTGATTTTCCTCGCATCCTATGGATTATAATATTAAAGCTGGTTATTTTAAATATTAGACCGAAGAAATCTGCAAAACTCTATAAAAAAATTTGGACTGAAAATGGTTCCCCACTTCTTTGTTTTTCAAAAAGTATTATAGATAAATTAAAAGACCATTTTGATGAAAATGTAGTAATCATGCTTGGAATGAGGTATGGCTCTCCTTCTATTAATGAAGCTATGGATTTCTTTAAAAAAGAAAAGATATCAAAGATATTAATTTTACCGCTTTATCCTCAGGCTGGATCACCGACAACTTTGAGCACATTTGATGCAGTATCAAAATGCATAAAAAATAATCCTTGGATGCCTGAATTAAGGTTCGTCTCAGGTTATCATGAACACGATAATTATATAAATTCTTTGATAGAATCCATAAAAAAAAGTTTTAAAATCCATGGTGTACCCGAAAAACTAATCTTCAGCTTTCATGGTATGCCTGACCGCTATCTAGAAAAAGGAGATCCGTACTACTGTTTCTGTCATAAAACAACGCGCCTAACAGCTGAAAGATTAAATCTGGATGAAAATTCTTACCAAATCGCTTTTCAATCCAGATTTGGATCTGAAGAATGGCTAAAGCCATACATTGATGAATTCATTACCAAACAAGCAAAAGATGGTATAAAACATATTCAGGTTGTATCTCCAGGATTTAGCGTTGACTGCTTAGAGACTCTAGAAGAGATTAATATTCAATATAGAAACTTATTTATTAATAACGGTGGGGAAAAATTTGAATATATCCCATGTCTTAATGACAGCAAAAGTCAGATTGAATTGATAAAATCTATTATTAATTCTAATATAAGAGGATGGCAATAAAATTTTTTAAATTATTCCTCTTACAAGTTTATGTGCATTAAAAAGGATATTATGTGTATGAAAATATTTAAACTCTGCACCCCTCCCTATATGGTACATATTGTTGAATCTTTTTAGATATGAGAATACATGCTTTAGTTTTTTTTCTATATCAACTTCCTGTACTGGATAAGCATAATCCATGTTAAAAAAATTATAATCAATTATTTCATCTTTATTCATAAATTTATTTTCAACAAGCTTTGAAATAATATCTTCATACAATTTGGTTTGAGGTTGAGAAGATATTTTATCACCCTTTGTATAAGGAATTTCAATAACAATACATGTTTTATCATTTGGAGCCATTTTTTTACTTCGATTTTTCGGTTCGTAGATTCTGGTAAATGGAAATTCTTTATCAGGGAAGTAGAGAGATGCATTTTGAGAAAAATAAGGTTTATTTAAATAACAAACACATATCTTTAAACTTCTATATTGCAGACTATCAATAATATCTAATATGTCCTTTGGTGGTGAAGGATTAAGAATATTCATTAAAATATTTATAGGCAAAGAATTCACTATTATTTCCACATCGGATACTATCTTTCCGTTATTATAAATAATTGCCATTATCTTACGGCCATCATGAATTAATTCTTCTACCGGAGAGTTTAATTCTACATTTTCGGAACCAATACTATCTCTCATTTTAGAAAAGATACTTCCAAAACCATATTTTGGATAATAAAATGAGCCATCGAGATGTTTATCCTTACTGGATTTAAAAAATAATTCACTTAATATTGAAGATAGATCTAAATTCTTTAGTCTATCACCTGAAACAGTAGTTTCTAAAGTAGATGGATTTTGGCCCCATAACTTTTTTGTGTAATTTATTAAAAATGTATTTGCAAGAGTTTTCCCATATATCTGATAAGCTAAATCTTGAAAATTATTTGGATGGTGATTGATTTTTAGTATTTTAATACAATTTTCATATACAACTTTTAATATTTGGCGAAATTCTAAATTCACAAATAAATTTTTTAAATTTAAAGGAAAATCTATTAAATGACCTTGACTAAATATCTGGCTAGGTGCATTGATATGTAAAAGATCATCACCAAGTAGATTTTTTATTTCAAAAGTGACTTGATCATATTTATCATGAAATCTATGAGCTCCTGTGTCAAAACTAAATTCACCTTGGGTTATGGTTTTACAATTTCCGCCGACATCATTTGAACTTTCATATAGTTTTACTGGGATATTTTTTTTTTTTGCATAGTATCCAACTGCCAAACCTGCAGGGCCAGCACCTAAAATATTTAGCTTGATTTTAGTCTGACTATTCATTCAAACTTTTTGATAATTTTATATGTTTCTATCTTTGACCACATCCTGTTGACATAAGGATTATGAAAAAATATTTTTTCATGGACCTGTTGGAAACTATTTTGAAAAAGATGAGCAAAATTTCCCACTACTAAGATACTGTCTTTATTGAAAGAATTAATCATATTTAAATCTGCCTGGTTTTCCACGCTCAAATATTCAGCATCTACACCGTTTTTTGCCAAATAGTAATTTATCAAAGGAATACTTAGAACTGTTTTATAAACCGGTGAATCTAGAATATCATCTTTCAATTTGGATACAGCTGTAGGCTTTTTATGCTGAATTACTAACGTTAATGTCACATTAATTAATGAAAGAAAAAATAATCCTAGAAGAATATTTTCAAATATACTCTTTTTTATCAGAATATTGTCTTTTCCAATATTTAATAAAAAAAATAAAAAAATAATTATCGGTAAAACATGCCTGCTTTTATGAATAATATTTTGAAAGAAAAATATCCATATTATATAGACAATAACAGAAACAAAAAGCAGTATCTGTATTTTATCATTTCGAAAATTCTCTATAAAGCCAACTGCACCACGAAATAATAAAAAACCAAGTGGGAAGGACAATATCAATGTTTGCCATGACCGGTCTGACCAATATCCACCCATGCCGTCAGCCCATATTGATCTAAAAAGATTTATAAATCTATCATACCAATTATTCTCTGTAATAATTGTACCTCCAAAATCTGAGAAATGTCCGATTGTCTGTTTTGTGGCTACTAAATAGAGATTTTCAAATCCTGAAATCCATATCAGGGGTATAAACCATAAAGCGATACCCAAATTAAATAAAAGCAAATTTCTGACCCTTTCTTTATTACCAATTAAATGATAAATAAATGGTACCATTAGAAAAGGTAGATAAGAAAGTCGTATACCTGCCAAAATACCAATCAATAAATAACCGATAGGTTGATATAATTTTGCAGTCCTTCTATAAGTTAACAAGTATAAGGAAGAGACCAATACAGCCAGTCCCATTAAATCCGGCATGTAGCGATTACCCATCAACCACAATATCGGGTTGAAAAATATTATGATCGTAAAAAGAAAACCTTTTAAGGTATTTAATTGAATATTGCAAAATTTTAATGTAAATAAGATAATAAAAAAAATAGAACTACCGCCTAGTAATGAAAATGTAACTCCTAAGCTATTTGTAGAGAAAAAAAGAATTTTTGCCATAAAACAATAGACAGGATATCCAGGAAAATGAGGTTGTAGTTTTAATAAGTTATACTCACTAATACTAAGTGCAAACCTTAAACTGTCTATATCCTCAATATAGAAAATAGCGGTAGCCAATCGCGAAATAATGCAGGCTGAAAATAAAAGAATATATGATTGCTCTTTTGTTAATCTATTTTTCATAAAATATAATGGATAAAAAATAAGGGGTCTTAACAATAAGACCCCTTATTTATATTATAAATAAAATAAACAGATTTTACCAGTTGGCCATATCTCCATCCGTGAAATTATACGAAGCTTTAAAAATAGCTTTTACTTCACCTGCCAATGCATCATGGTATGCCTGCATATCTGTAAAGGTACCATTTGCGGGGTATACCGGAGCCGTTCCCATCAAAGAAAGAATACGATTTAAATTAACATCCGCAATAACTTTGAAATCATTGTAGATCAATCCATGTGCGTATGCTCTCATTTCAGCCCAATGGTTATTATAATCTGCACAAGCATCAGATAAAGGTCCTACGGTGGTATCACCTGCAGCAATTATGGTAGAAATATCCGCTACTACATCATTAACATAATGAACTGAAACTGCAGCAACAACTTTCTCCCAGGTATGAAGAATGATATCTCTCTGAACAAGGATTTGATCGAGCGGAGCTTGATTATGAATCAAAGTTCTGCCTTCCAAGTATGCATCCATTATGGTCTTTGTAAAGTCATTGTCTGCACATCCTGTGCAAACATCTCTCTTGGCAGCAGTGACCGCCCAGCCGACATTATATTCCGAAAGAAAATCAATAGCACCATCATTATTAGAATCATTATAAGGACTAGATTTTCGATCAGTGTCATCGGTATATCCCGTATTATAATCACGGGCAGCACCAAAATAACCAAAAGACTCATCCCAGTGATGTTCCATTGCTGTCCATGGGTCACCATCATCAGAAACAGAATTATCATCATTTGGAATTTTTGACATATACTTAGATGTCCCCTGCCAGTAAGCTACAGCACCCCAGAGTGTTTTCTGGATCATTTGATCGAGCCGCACTCCGCTTGCTCTGGTTTTTCCGGCAGCTGCAAGTTCCTGAATCCATCCATTGATAAGAGTTGTCGCATTTGCATCATAACCTGGAATAGTGTACGTATCTACAGCAGTCAATCTATCATTTAAATGGCTCGAGCTAATAGAACGATATGTTGTCTGAACAGAGGTAGGTGTCGTCGTCGTTAATATAGTTCTATTTTCATCATCATTAGCCATCATACTAAGCAAAGTTGCAGGATTCCCTGTACCTGCATCAGTTCCACACTGTGTTTTGATATCATTAATAAGTAGAGTCCTCACGACCTGACCATTATAATACACACTGCTTTCACCTTCATTAAACCGACTTTCAAACACGTATGTAGCCGGTGTCTCTATTGAAGTATCAGCTGCTGCTGGATCAGTATCACTGTCTTCACATCCTATAAACATTGCCAACATGAACGACATGAAATAAAGAACTTTGTTATTGTTTCTCATTGTTTCTCCTTTTTAAAAAAGTTTAAAGTATTTATAATGGGTCTTATTCTCATTAGTTTTACATACAGTCTCCTTACTCACAAAAAATTATTAACGTCTTACAGTCTAGAATGAATACTCTAGACCTATATTAATCTGCCTTCTAGGACCAGGAATGATACCAGAACTTATATTGGCATCTTTTTGCCCTGGGTTGGAATGCAGTCTTGACCCTATATATATTTCATCTGTTATATTTTTCCCAGAAAAGAAAATAGTCAATTCTCGACTTATTTGATAATTTCCTGCAACACTGATGATGCTGTACTCAGGTATCGGTCCCGTAACTCCTATTTTATCCATTTCTTCTATGTTCTCAAAATCAGTATATACCTTACTGACATATCTGAAATCTGATCGCAAGATCATATTTTTTATAGGTCGAAGTTCAATTCCAGCGGTAACCGTGTGGCTTGGAGAGTACGGCAATTCTTTCCCTTTGATACTAACAATGGCACCTCCAGATTTTACATTGGATATAATATCTCCTTCATTCACTTCCGTAGAGAGAAAGGTATATGAAACATAAATATCTGGAATAAGAGAATTTATATTTGAAAGAAGGATACTTGTTCTGGCTTCAACACCCATTGTAGTGACTTTTCCTAAATTCTTAAATGCGGTTCCTCTTCCTGCTGCGACAAGATTCTCAATATTGTTGTGGAATCCAGCAAATTCAAAATCTAGAATAGTAATTGTTCCCCGCAATCCCAATTCTTTGTTCCAACTCTTTTCAGCTTCTAAATCCAGGCCAGAATTTTCAAGCCCTTCGCCAAAGTTTAAGATTTTTAAAGCTCCGCTGGATGGCGGTGTAAAGCCACGATGTATTCCACCAAAAAGATTTATTTCACTAATACGCTTAGAAAAAGCCAATCCTGGCAACATTACAAAAAGAGTCTTATCCTGATATAATGATCCTTGCATTCTATCAACCCTTTCCTGTTCAAAGACCTCTAACCTTAATCCAGGTCGCAGAGTAAGGGTTCCAAAATCTATTGATTCACTTATAAATCCTGAAAAAGCCATTGTTTCATAATGATGGCTCGTTCCAAGAATCTCCAGCGATTCACCTGATCCTTTAAAATAGGCGCCTTCCCTTGCATTTGGAGCATAGGATGAGTCTTTTGTAATACCTGTCTGTCTATCATCAATAAATCTTTCCCAGTACACCCTCCAGCCAGTTTCCAGTTTGGCTGACTGATCAAAAACAGTATGATTTATTTTATACGACCGTTCTAAGCCAAATACATAAAATGTCCTCAATATTCCGAAATTATCCTTCCCATTTCCAACTCTTACTAAATCACCAATACTCCAATAGCTCTGTGCATCTGGGTTTGCACTTCCTAAATCATTCGCTTTAATAAATATATCATTCTCTCTCCACCATCTCCTATCAAAATAGCTTAAAAAAGCGGTAGTACTTCTCGACATATTTGAATTCAATTTCTCAGATTGTATTATATCAACAGCTGAACGAAAAACATTAAAATTATCATCCTCTTTAGGATTAAATTTCGGGTCATTTTCAAACGACCACTGAGTTAATCCTGTATATGTTGCATTTGAATTTTCATAATTCAGGTTTGCTTTAAGATATATATTTTTCGTTTCTGAAGAAATAAAGTTTAATTTGAAAGTGCCATTTACCTGCTCAAAGCTATTATTCTCTCTGAATCCATCCCCTCTTTTATAAAGTAGCTGCAATTCAGGTTTAAGCTTTTTAGTACCCCAGCCACCAATTTCGGCAAAAAAGCTACCATAGCCATTTTCTCCAGCAGTTAATTTCAGCATACCTCCGTATTCACTTCGCGGTCTCCGGGTAAAATAATTAATAACACCTCCCATTGTTTGAGGACCATATAATATTGTTCCGCTTCCTTTAATAACTTCAATCTGATCGATCCGGTCCGAAGGAGGATTATAGTACATATTCGGATAGACATACAGCGCAGGCTGGATCGGTACACCATCTTCAAGTATAAGAACCCTCGAACTTCTTCTTGGGTTTAGGCCCCGTATTCCAATGCTGATTCTAGAATTACCTATTCCATCATCTGCAAATCCATTTATTCCAGGTACATACTCTAGCATTTCCTGAGTTCCGATAGGGTTTACAAGCTTAAGCGTCATTGCATCCATCACTGTGGCAGCCCCTGGAAGATTTTCGTAAGGCTCATCAATTTCACTGATTATCTCAAGCTTCGCCATTAGAATTGGCTCAATGGACAAGAATGCGTCCACTTGATATACTTTACCTGATTCTATTATAATACTTTTTTTATAATCTTCGTATCCAATAAAACTTATTTTTACGGTATAACTTCCTGGATTTACACCGTAAATGTTAAACTTCCCATTTCCATCTGTGGATGCACCGTATTCATCTCCAGATTCACTAAAAAATGAAACATTTGCACCTTCCAGAGGTACATTATTTTCAGTTCTCATAACTGTTCCTGAAACATTTGTATTGTGATTATCAGCAAGTATAGATGAGATAGACATTAAAATAAAAAATAAATAAATCTTTGAATAATTCATTGGCCCAGTCTACAATTAGAAAATTTCAGGATTCTTTATTTTTGTTGAATCAGATTCTCCTGGTAAAGCCAGATTACCATAGCTACCCGCAGGTTCTTCTTCTCCAGTATCAGGGTCCAGAAGAGGGTCATCTTCACATCTAAATGCGGTTAATAACAAAGAAATAACAGCAATAAATTGTAAAATATTTTTTTTCATTTTTAATACGTTGAAACATCTTTCCAAAGAAAACCCAAGCCACAGACGGTGATTATCCAGGCGAAAACTTCTATAAGGCTTGGATCACCATTATAACCAAAAAGACCTTTTAATAAACTTCCTACATATCCCTTATCATGCATTAAGGGATAGGTGCCATCGGGT